>DGYMR06203__coassemble_541_pt1 | contig 168694 bp, 137 predicted proteins | sample DGYMR06203__metabat2_low_PE_044 | metagenome-assembled genome bin DGYMR06203
TTAATGATCACTTCCTATTATAAGTCTGTCAACCATGATTTTACCTTACTTGAAGGAGATTGTATGAAGTTACTTACACAATTTGATTTCAAGTTTGATATGATATTTGCAGATCCACCATATTTCTTAAGTAATGGTGGCATAAGTATTCAAAGTGGAAAAATTGTATGTGTTGATAAAGGTGAATGGGATAAGCAAGGCACAGATGTCTCAATCAATGAATTTAATCTGAGATGGATTTCTTTGTGTAGGGAAAAATTAAAGGATAAAGGTACAATTTGGGTTAGTGGTACGTACCATAATATTTTTTCAGTTGCCAGTGCTATGCAGCAACTGGGTTTTAAAATACTTAATGTGATAACTTGGGCTAAGACTAATCCTCCACCCAATATATCTTGTCGTTATTTTACACATAGTACAGAATTTGTTATATGGGCAAGGAAGAATGCAAGGATTCCGCATTATTATGATTATGACTTGATGAAGCTTATAAATAATGGTAAACAAATGACCGATGTATGGCGCATGCCAGCCATAGCTCGTTGGGAAAAATCATGTGGAAAGCATCCCACACAAAAGCCTTTGGCTCTTCTTACCCGTATCATCCTTGCGTCAACACGGTCTAATGCTTGGATACTGGATCCTTTTTCCGGGAGTAGTACTACCGGTATTGCAGCATCCCTTGTAGGAAGGCGTTTTCTTGGCATTGAAGTTGAAAAAGAGTATTTGGAACTAAGCAGGAAAAGAAGAGATGAGATTAACGATGATGATATTCGTACAAGATATTTGAAAAAGATAAAAGATACTGCATTTCTTTCTTCTTCTCAAATGCTTAGTGACAACATGTACGATGATTATGGGTTGCCTTTCTGATTGGAATTTAGCTGCGTTTGTTTGTAGTGGGCGAAGCCATATTCATCGGTTATGCATTATTCTGTAATAAATGAATATGTTTATTATTACCAATATTGTTGCCTTATTGCAGACATGTTGGATTCTCCTGTCGCATAAAGTCTTGTATTTTGATATTATATCAACAAAAAACTTACTAATATTATCTGTCATAAAAAATATTTACGTAACTTTGCCACTCAATAATATTGGCGGTTGTTGTTCTTTTATAGCTGTAATTAATGGTTGTAAGGATTAAACAATTATCGCACGTTAGAATTTTAATACTACCGTAATTGGTAAAACCAACATTTAAATCAAGTATTATTAAATAGTTTTTGCAGTCGTAATACGATTATTCATTTGTTATGAAAAGAATTCTGATTTTTGTCGTTGCCTTATTGACAACAACCGTCACCTTCGCGCAGGAAGGCGGTGATAAGGCTGCGAAGTATGAAGTCGAGATGCCTTCGTTCTGGACAAACTGGTACGTGCAGGTTGGTCTCGACATGTCGTTGCAGAACCCTTACGGGCACGATTTCTCCGACGTGTTCCCCAACGGCAAGACGTTCGGCATCAACGCTGCGCTGGGACGCTGGTTCACTCCGGCGCTGGGCTTGAGGGCCAAGGTGAACTGGGAGAACGGCATAGGCCTCTTCGAGAACGGCCATGCCAACTGGCTTGCACCGTTTTACGAGCCGGGCAAGAACATGGACCGTGGCGGATACATGACCGTAACGGGCGACATCCAGGTAAACATACACAACCTTTTCTGGGGTTATGAAGAGGAAAGGCTGTGGAACCTCATCGTATATCCGCGCGCCGGCATCGACTATAACTTCGGTGTTTCAAAAGGTTCGCCGCTGCTGGGCCTCGGCATACAGAACACGTTCAGGCTCGACAGCCGCTACCTGCTCTATCTCGACATAGTCTACAACGGCGTGTCAAGCGGCCATACAGGCGTGGAGAAGGGCACGGGCATAGGTTCCAATTCCAACGGATTCTTTGTAATCGAGTGTGGTGTTCAGTTTAATTTGGGTAATCAAGGATTTAAAAAGGTTAATCAATAATGAAAAAGATAGTTCTTGGACTTCTCATGCTTGTATCTTTCGGCGCTGCCTACGCGCAGCAGGAGAAGCCCGTCGTGATAGGCACATCGTTTTGGTCAAACTGGTACGTGCAGGCAGGTCTCGACATGACCCTGCAGAATCCTTACGGCAAGGACTTCTCGAAGACGTTCCCGAAGGGCAAGACCTTCGGACTCAACGGAGCCGTAGGCAAGCGCTTCTCGCCGGAGATAGGACTGCGCTTCAGGCTTAACTGGGAGAACGGTTTCCCATTGTTTAAGAACAACCACCTCGAGTGGGTGGGCAGCGGCGACTACGACAACAACATGGACGGCGGCGGATACCTCGTGGCTTCGATTGACGTGCAGCTCAGCCCAGTCAACATCATTGCCGGCTACGACAGCAACAGGAAGTGGGACATAGTAGTGTTCCCGCGCGCAGGACTCACCTCAAACCTTGCCACAGGTTCGGGTTCGCCCATGGTCGGCGCAGGTTTTGGCGGCACTTACCGCATAGACGACCGCTGGAGTATTTATGCCGACATGGCTTACCAGGTGACTACGAGCGAGTTTTTTGAAGGTGTAGGCTCGGGCACGGGCATGAGTGTAAGCACCGGCTGCAACGGTTTCTTCGACTTCCAGGTGGGCGTTCAGTTCAACCTTGGCAAGAGGACTTATTGAATTGCCAGGTGATACGTGCCTTAAAACGTTGGTTACGGCGGATTGAGGCACAGTATTCTGGAATATGATGTTATCCGTATTGAATGGCGGAAACGGCAAGGGCGTGGATTCGTTAATCCACGCCCTTATCGTTTCCATGCGTCTGCGCAATGACAGCATCAGCCTTTAAGTCTTATTTCAGCCGTTCCAACATCCACTCCATCTGGCCGCGTTCGGTGTCGTCAGACGTCCAGTGCTCGTTTATCGGGGTTATCAGAGCTTCCTTGGGGCACGCCAGCGTGTTCCATACGGCGTAGCTCGTTGTGGGCGGACAAGTGTTGTCGTTGTATCCCCAGGTCATGTAAGTGTCGGCTTTGACGTGCCGGGCGAAGTTCACCACGTCGTAGTATGCCAGGGTGTTGATGTTGTTTCCGGTCAGTATGCCTGCCGTCTTGTTGAAGTGTGGGTAGCCGCCCGTGTGCCCCTCGGCGTATGCCGCCATGTCGGCCAGTGCCGGATGGTTTACTATGCAGTGCGTTACGCGGTTGTCGAGTGCCGCCGCCACTATGGCCAACGCCCCTCCCTGGCTGCCGCCCTGCACCACCAGGTTGCGCCCGTCCCACTCGGGCAGGCCTGCCAGCAGGTCGAGGCAGCGCACCAGCGCCAGGTAGACGCGCTTCATGTAGTAGCGGTCGCGGCTGTCTATGCCGTTGGCAAGATAGCCGTTCTCCTTGCCGTTGAACGCCTTGGATATGTCGTTGAACATGCTGGCGGGCAGGCGCGGGTCGAGTCCGTGTATCTCCATTTCCATCCTTATGCAGCCGTTCTCGGCGTAATACTTGTGGCGCAGTGGGTCTTTTATCGTCTTGATGCCCGCCCCGGGAGGGCATAGCACCGCGGGGCAGCTGCCCTTGGCTGCGTTTTTCGGGTAGAAAAGATAGGCATATACGGCCTGTTTCTGCCTGTTAAGGTTTACCTTCACGAGGTAACAGTCTATCTTGTCGGTGCAGTATTCAGTGGCTTTCTCCTTTGTGTATGTAAGCGGAGTCTGTCTCATCTCCTCTATGTTCTTGCGCCAGAACTCGGTGAAGTCGGCCGGTTCCTTGACACACGGGCGTATCTCGTCTACCGAGAAGCCCACCTTTATGTGGTGCGAGTACGTCTTGCCGTCAACCTTGGCCGTCAGTCTTAGGTCGCGGAAGCCGGGCGTCTTCCTCGTGCCCATGTCCAGCAGGGCGCGTCCGTCTTTCAGTCTGACAGTCCCGTGGCCGTCGGCCTCCATCATGTCGTCAGCCGTCTCGTATTCCACCTCGGCGTCGCGCGGTATGCCGTATTTGTAGAATTGTATTTCGACGAGCGCCCTCTCGCCTTTTTTGTAGAGCCAGTCGGCATGGTCGGGCACGGTCACCCACAGGCAGTCGGAACGGTAAGGATAGTTTTCGGCTGCGGCATTGAGCCATACGGCGCATGCCATCAGCAGCGTAAATATAAGTTTTGTCATAGGTTTTAGTGTATCAGTTTTTGTGCAAAGTTAATGCAAACGGTCTTTACCGCAAAATAAATCGGTGTGAAATATCAGTGTGCGCCATTATAATGGCGGCGTCACCACGTGCCGGCTGCAAGGTTTATTAATACCGGCAACAAGGCGGCATGCCGCCGCGTGTTTTCCGATATGCCGCCTTTTGCTTTCTGATATGCCATGTTTTGCAACGCAAAAGGCCACCTTTCACGTGCTGAAAGGTAGCCTTTTGTAACGCATTGTATGTCAGACTGTTGTGTGTGCTGTTTTACGCGGCGTAAAAAACGTCTGTCAGCCGTTGCGGTATTCGTCGGGCGTGCATCCCGTAATTCTCTTGAACACCGTGGCGAACAGTTTTTCGGTAGAGAAGCCTAAGAGGCCGGCTATCTCACTTTCGGTTCTGTCGTGCGCCATGAGCATCTGCTTGGCCAGCGCCATGCGGCGCAGCTGTACGTACTGGCTGACGGTTTTCCCCGTCTCGTTTTTCAGCATGTCGTCCAGGTAAGCGGCTGACATGCCGAGCTGCTGGGCCATCGTTACGGCCGTGGGCATGCCCTCTGCGGCAGCCGTCCCCGACTCGAAGCAGCGGTCTATTATGCCGTCGAGCGTTTTTATCGCGTCTACGTTTGCGTTGTGGCGTGTTATGAACTGGCGGTTGTAGAACCTGCGGCAGTAGGTCAGCAGCAGGTCGATTATGCTGCTTATTATGGTCTTGCTGTATTCGTCGACGCCGCGGCACAGCTCGTTGCCGATGCTTTCGAAGCAGCGGCTGACGCATTTCTCCTCGCAGCACGATATGTGGAGCGACTCGTCAGGGCGGTACCTGAAGAACGAGTATTCCTTAAGCCGCATGCCCAGCGGCGTGCATCTTATGAGTTCGGGGTGGAATATGAGCAGCGTGCCGTCGTTGGTGCACAGGTCTATTTCCTTGTGCGGGGCGGTGAACAGCAGCGTAGCGTCTGAGTAGTCGTAATACCGGCGGCCGTATCTGGCGCAGTCGCAGGCGTGGCGCTTTAACACCACGGCGTAGCAGTCGGTCTTGACGTGGCTGCCCGCGCACGGGGCCGACATGTCGATAAGACTGACTAAGGGGTGTAGGGTCTCTGCGCCGAAGGTACGGTTACACTTGCATACGTAGTTTGTAGTGTCGCTTGTTGGGTGCATCTGTCGCTGTCTTTTTGCCTTGTGCCGCTGCTGCGGTTACGCGTTAGCCTTCCTGTATTCGTTTGGTGTCATGCCGGTGCTGCGCTTGAAGTAGCGGTTGAAGTGCTGCGAATACTGGAAACCGAGGCCGTAGCTTATCTCGTTTACTGTCTTCGTAGTGCCGAGCAGTTCCTCTTTTGCCAGGTTGATAATCTTTGCCTGTATGTATTCCTGCGGCGTGCGCCCCGTCTCTTTCTTGATAAGGTCGCCGAAATAGTTGGGCGACAGGAAGCATCTCTCGGCGAAATACTTTACTGATGGCAGTCCGTTGGCAGCCGCCGTGTTGCCGAAGAAATAGTTGTCGAGCTCTTCCTCGAACTTGGTCAGCACGTCGCGGTTGACTGCCTTGCGCGTGATGAACTGCCTGTCGTAGAAGCGCATGCAGTAGTCGAGCAGCAGTTCGATGTTGCGGCAAATCAGCTTCTTGCTGTGTCCGTCGATGGGGCGTTCGGTCTCTATCCTTATCTTGTCGAGGCAGTCCCTGAATATGGCTTTCTCCTGTTCAGACAGGTGCAGGGCTTCGCGCGACGAGTATGAGAAGAACGAGTACTGCTTGATGTCCTGTCCGAGCGACGTTCCGCGTATCAGGTCGGGATGGAACAGCAGTCCTGTGGCGGTAGGCTTGAAGTCTGGCTTCAGCTTTACATGCACCACCTGGCCCGGTGCGAAGCTTGTCACCGTGCCCTCCTGATAGTCGTAAGGCATGCGCCCGTAGGTTATGTCGCCGCAATAGGTCTGCTTCAGGAACAGCGCATATACGCCGTACCTGTAAGTGACGTCGCCGCTGAAGGGATAGCTGCTTCTGGATTTCTCGTCGATTACCGTCACGAGCGGGTGCTTCGTCTCTATGCCCATGGCCTTGTTGTAGTCGTCGATGGAGTCAATCTTGAATATATTTTCCATGTTTGTCGCCTTTTCTATGTTTCTGCAAAAATAATTATTATCGGCGAAACGTGGTGTGCATCTTTTACTGAATTAAGTAACTTAATTACTTTTTAGAACAGTGTGCCGGGTAGTGGCGGCGTTTTTGTAGTGCCAAACCTTTCGGGTGACGGGAAAAATGGCTATTTTTGCATTAGCCTTAACAAAATGTTTTAACTTGACGATGGAGATAAATTACAAGATACAGTTTCCAGGAATGATGAAGGGCAAGACTATCCTTTACGTCCACGGCTTCGCTTCGTCGGGGCAGTCGGGCACGGTCGTGAAGCTGCGCGAGATGCTGCCCGGAGCCACAGTCGTGGCGCCTGACCTGCCCTTGCACCCTGAGGAGGCCATGGCGCTGCTGCGTGACGTTTGTTCAAAAGATAACCCCGACCTGATTATTGGAACGTCGATGGGCGGCATGTACGCCGAGATGCTTTACGGACATGACAGGATATTGGTTAACCCTGCTTTCGAGATGGGCGAGACGATGTACAAGCACGGGCACGTAGGCAAGAACACATACCACAGCCGGAGGCTCGACGGCGTGCAGGACTTCATACTGACGAAAGCCATGGTCGAGGAGTACAAGGTCGTGACGGAGCAGTGCTTCGCTGGCGCTGACGGCGAGGACGCCGGCGTGCAGGTGTACGGACTCTTCGGCGACGAGGACCCAATAGTACACACCCGCGACATGTTTGCCGCCCATTACCGCAACGCAATCAGCTTCCACGGCGAGCACTACATGAACGACAAGGTACTGCTGCATTCGCTCATCCCCGTCGTGCAGTGGATTGACGACAGGCAGGACGGCCGCGTGCGCCCGATAGTCTACATCAGCATAGATGCCCTGCGCGACGCACGCGGGGCGCAGCACTCAAGTGCGATGAAGGCATACCGCTTCCTGTTGGAGAACTACACTGTGTACGTCGTGGCCCCGTCGCCGACCAACGAGCCTGAATACATCGCCGGCGTGACGGCATGGGTGAACGACATTGTTAACGTGCCGGCGTGGAACCACATAGTGTTCACCAACCGCAAGGACCTGCTATACGGCGACTATCTTGTCGACCCGTCGGCAGACTTGGGTGCGGCTGACTTCGTAGGCACGAGGATCGTGTTCGGCGACGACACGTTCAAGACGTGGGAGGAGATAATAGAATTCTTCGGAAGGCTTGGCGGACAATGACTTTCCGCCCGTCATACCTTTAATAATATAAGTATAGACAATGAATTACCTGTATTCGCGCATCCTTGAGATTGTCGGCATGCGTAACGCCGTAAAGCCGGCAACGCTGAACAAGATGGCGCACGAGACGCTTGTACTCGCGTGCCATGAAGGGCTGCGCGGAACAGGACAGGCATACGGCAACCTGTTCTCGCAGGTGGACTACCTTTGCCGCAGGCATCACGTAAGGCTTGCCGACAGGGTGCAGATACAGGCCATGCGCCGCCACACCAACGGCTCGGAGGAGCTTGGCAGCGAAGATTTCCTTTACGACATGCGCGCCCTTAGCCACTTCGTGTCAGCCGTTACGGGCGAAGCCGTGCCCGGCGAGCTGCTCCGTGTGTTGCCTGCCAACGACCGTCCTTACGACCGCGTTGAAGGCGTCGACGTGCGTTATGTGCGTTGCATTGTCCGCGAATGGGACGACAATTACATCTACGTGTCGGCCGAGAGGGGGCTTGTAGCGCAGTTGCTTGCCGTCGATGTTTCAGGCGACTTCGCTTATTTGCGCAAGATGATGCGTGAAGGCATGCAGCTTAATCTTCTTGATTGCAAGATGAGTACACCTGACGGCGCCGTCTGCCGGACGCTGCCCGATGGCGTTGCCAGCGTCGTTGTGCCTGGATTGGTCGTTGTCGAGCCTGACTATCTTATAGACATAAGCTCGATAGCTGCCTGCTTCAAGGACTACGGCCACCATCCGCTGACGTACACGATAGAGAGGATGAGCCCGAAAGCTAACGGCTCGCCCATACTGCTCGGTAATCTTGCCGGGGCTGTGCTCGACGGTGTGGTGAATGAAGGCGACGGCTTCGACCTCGCACGGACAATCCGTTCAAACTTTGCCGAGAAGGCTCTTGAGTATTCAGCGTGTGCCGGTTTCGATGCCGCAGGCTTCAAGCGTGACATAATTGCGCAGGCAGGCAATATAAGGCAGGCGGTTGACGTGATGTTCGGAGAATACGACCGGCGGCGCGTTGTGCTCGAGCCGTCGTTCATCTGTGAGAAACTCGGCCTTCAGGGGCGTGTTGACATGATGACGACAGACTTCAGCCTGCTCGTCGAGCAGAAGTCTGGCAAGAACTGGAACATCGAGTCTGGGCGCAACGGTAGCCACGGCAGCCGCCAGCTCGAGCCGCATTATGTGCAGTTGTTGCTTTATTACGGAGTCCTTAGGTATAACTTCAACCTCGGTTTCGACAGGACAGACATACGCCTTCTTTATTCCAAATACCCTCCGGCCAACGGACTCCTGGCCGTTGCCTTCTATCGTAACTTGTTCCGCGAGGCAGTCAAGCTGCGCAACCAGATTGTCGCCACCGACTACATGATAGCCGGGTCGGGCTTTGACAAGGTGCTGCCGCTGCTCACGCCTGATACGGTGAACACGGCAGGACTTGACTCGGAGTTTTACCAGAGGTGGCTTTTGCCGAGGATAACGGCAGTTACCGAACCGCTGAAAGGCCTCACTCCGCTCGAACGGGAATACTTCTGCAGCATGGTGACGTTTGTCTACCGTGAGCAGCTTGCAGCCAAAGTTGGTTCGCAAGAGGGTGTAAGCCGCAGTATGGCAGACTTGTGGAATATGCCTTTGACCGAGAAAATAGAGACCGGCAACATTTATGTAGGACTGACTATAAAGGCTAAGGAGTGTGGCGGTGACGGCGGCGTGCCCGACATTATCACGCTGTCCGTGCCCGGTCAGGGCGAAGGCTTCCTGCCGAACTTCCGCCGTGGCGACACGGTTTACCTTTACCAATATAATAAGGACGGGGAACCCGACGTAAGGAACAGTCTTTTGTATAAAGGCGGAATTGTCTCGATACGCACCACTGAGATAACAGTGGCGCTTGTGAACGGGCAGAAAAATCCGGAAATATTCAAGGTACACGAAGACGGCGACTCTGCTGTCTACGCAATAGAACACGCCGGCGGCGATTCCGCCGGCGGTGGGGCTGTCAGGGGATTGCACGAGTTTATTACTGCTCCGGCCGACCGCCGCGACCTGCTGCTGTGCCGCCGCGAGCCGCGCCGTGATGCTTCGGTCAGGTTGGTGCGTGCCTACAACGAGGCCTACGACGACATATTGGAACGCGTCAGGCAGTCGCTTGACTACTTCTTGCTCGTAGGTCCGCCGGGTACGGGCAAGACTTCGATGGCGATAAGGTTCATTGTGGAAGAAGAATTGGCGCGCGCCGGTACGTCGGTGTTGCTCATGGCGTATACCAACCGTGCTGTGGACGAGTTGTGTGCCATGCTCGACGATGCCGGCATAGACTATTTGCGCATCGGCAACGAGTACAGCGCCGATCCGCGGTGCAAGCCGCATCTGTTGGGCGAAGCCGTCAAGGCGTGCCCCCGTCTCGACGCCATGAAGGAAAGGATAAGGTCGGTAAGGGTGATAACCGGAACCACGTCGATGCTCGTGTCGCGTCCGTTCATCTTTGACATAAAGCACTTCACGCTCGCCGTAGTCGACGAAGCGTCGCAGATACTCGAGCCTAACATTGTTGGCCTGCTTGCCGCCCACCGCACCGACGGCAGCGGACGCCAGGCGTGTTGCATAGACAAGTTCGTGCTTACGGGCGACCACAAGCAGCTGCCGGCTGTTGTACAGCAGGATGCCGGAGAATCGGAGATAAGCAGTCGGCAGCTGCGCGACATCTGTCTTGACGACTGCCGCGACTCGCTTTTCGAGCGTTTGCTGCGTGTGGAGCGCAATGCCGGCCGCACTGCGTTTGTCGGCGTGTTGCGCCGACACGGCCGCATGCACCCCGAAGTAGCCGATTTCCCTTGTCGTGAGTTCTATCACGACGAGCATTTGCAGCCCGTGCCGCTTCCGCACCAGTCTGAGATAGCGCTCGACTATGCAGACATCGGCCTGCACGACGCCCTCGACTCGTTGCTGCGCACGCACCGCATGATATTTCTGCCATCGCGCCTTTGCCGCCGTCCCGACGTGTCGGACAAGGTTAACACCGACGAGGCGGCCATTGTTGCCGAAGTGTTGAGGCGCGTGCGGCTTATGATGGGAAGCGCGTTCACTCCGGAGAAGAGTGTCGGCGTAATCGTGCCCTACCGCAACCAGATAGCCGTCATACGCAAGGAAGTAGAACGTTTCGGCATGCCCGAACTCGAGTCCGTGTCGATTGACACGGTGGAGCGTTACCAGGGCAGCCAGCGCGACGTCATCATATATTCGTTTACCGTACAGAATGCATGGCAGCTTGAATTTCTTGCAGCAAGCTGCTTTACCGATGCTGGCCGCGTGATAGACCGCAAGCTGAACGTAGCCCTGACACGTGCGCGCCGCCAGATGATAATGACTGGCAATGTCGGCGTACTTTCGTCCAATCCTGTTTTCAGCAGACTCATAGCATACGTAAGTGGTAACGGAGGCATGCTAGCCATACATGAAAAGTGATTTTTAAGACTGTTTTTGAACCGTTTTTAAGGTTATAAACGCTATAAAAACAAAAATGGGACTCCGCCGAGTCCCTCATTCCATTGTTAACCTTAAATCTAATACTATGAAAAACACATTGCAAATGTAATAATATTTTTCGTGTTTTTGATTATTTTGTTTCATATTTTTGATAAAAAGTAATGAATTATTGATTTAAATCAAAAATATTAATCGTTTTGATAGGTATTTTTTACTTATAACGACTTATTGGGCATCATGCAAACAAAAACGGGCGGACATGTGTCCACCCGTTTTTACGTATTTTGGTCAGTTGTTACTTCTTGTAGTTTTTCAGACCCTTGTCGAGGAATTCCGTATACTTGCTTATGTCCTCGTCGTAGCTGTAAGAGCCTGCCAGCGGCTTGCCGTTGTTGTCTATGATGACATAGAAGGGCTGTGCGTTGGCTCCGAACTTGTTACGCTGCAGGTAACTCCACTTGTCGCCAACGGTGCGCAGCGTGCGCTTCTTGCCGTTTTCCATTACTTCCATCGGCTGCTCAAGCGGCTGCTTGTCGTCAACGTAGAGCGATACAAGTACGAACTCGTTGTTCAGCTTGTCTGCCACCTGCGGGTCGGTCCATACTGAAGCCTCCATCTTGCGGCAGTTGACGCATCCGAAGCCGGTGAAGTCAATCATGACTGGCTTGCCCTCAGCCTTAGCTGCGGCCATAGCCTGCTCGTAGTTGGTGAAGCGGGGCTTAACCTCGTTGTGGTAGAGGTTGAAGTCCTGTGTGTTCATAGGCGGAGCGAAAGCGCTGACAGCCTTGCAAGGTGCGCCCCAGAGTCCGGGTATCATGTATACGGTGAAGGCAAGCGAGATGAGTCCGAGCATCATGCAGGGTACGGGCATTGCCTCGTTTGAGTCGCCGTCGCTGCGGAACTTGATCTTACCGAGCAGGTAGAGTCCGAGCAGGCCGAAGATTACTATCCAGAGCGAGAGGAACACTTCGCGGTCGAGCAGTCCCCAGCCGTATGCCAGGTCGGCAACCGAGAAGAACTTCAAGGCGAACGCCAGTTCGATGAATCCGAGTACAATCTTTATCGTGTTCATCCAGCCGCCTGACTTCGGTGCCTGCTTGAGCCAAGTGGGGAAGAGGGCGAAGAGCGTGAACGGCAGGGCGAGTGCTACGGCGAAGCCGAGCATTCCGATGGCCGGGCCTATGATGTTGCCTGATGTGCTGACCTCTACCAGCAGGAAGCCGATGATAGGACCTGTGCAAGAGAACGACACGAGCGTAAGCGTGAACGCCATGAGGAATATGCTGAGCAGTCCGCTTGTCGACGATGCCTTGTTGTCAACCTTGTTGGTCCATGACGACGGCAGCGTAAGCTCGAACCAGCCGAAGAACGACAGGGCGAACACTACCAGCAACAGGCAGAAGAATATGTTGAACACGGCGTTGGTTGACAGGGCGTTGAGTGCGCTTGCACCGAGCAGGCCGGTGATGGCGAGACCGAGTGCAAGATAGATAACTACTATCGAAATACCGTAGGTAACGGCGTCGCGTATACCCTTCTTCTTATCCTTCGAACGTTTGAGGAAGAAGCTTACGGTCATAGGTATGATTGGCCATACGCATGGCGTGAACAGTGCTACGAAACCGCCTACGAGTCCCATCAGGAAGATGTAGATGAGCGAGCGGTCGCCTGAACCCTGTTCGCCGTTCATTGCCTGCAGCTCGTCTATCACTGGCGTCCACAGTCCCGTGGTGTCGGTTACGGCCGTAGCTGCGGCCATGGTGGTGTCGGTAGCGGCCGTGTCAGCCTTTACGGTGTCTTCGGCGGCAGCTTCCTCTACGGCCTCAGGTGCGTCTTCGGGGCCCTTGCCCTTATAGTCGAACTCTACCTGTGTGGGCGGCATGCACATCTCGTCGTTGCATGCACCGTACTCCAGGTAGCCTTTCACGTGGTACGTCTTGGCCGTGATTTCGTATTTCTGCACGAAGCTGACGCTCTTTTCAAAGTAGCGAAGGTTCATGCCGAACATGTTGTCATACTGGCTTATTTCCTTGCCTCTGTGTTTCAGTCCGCCTACGGCCTTCACGCCTTCGGCTTTGTCAGTGTGCAGTGTGGCTGAAGTCGGGCCGTCTGACGGCATTCCGGTAGAATAGACATGCCATCCGGCGTCTATCTTGGCAGAGAAAATAACCTCTATTTCAGTGGGCGACACCTTCTTCTGTGTCACGCTGAAGTGTACGGGGTCTTGCATCTGTGCTGCGGCCGTCATGGCGAAGACGGTAAGCAGCAGCGTAATGAATGTAGCCTTTAGTTGTTTCATATCTTTGTTTTGATTTGATTTTTTCGGGTAAGTAAAGGGCGTTTGCGCCGCTGTTTGTCACGCTTTCTGTGGTTTTGTCTTGTGCGTCATGATGTTGAGCACGAACTTGTCGGTCTCGTCCATGCCGCGGCGTCCTATCTCGGTCAGGTTGCGTATGCTCTGGTCCACGTCGTCGTCGATAATGCCTTCGACCGAGGTTACGTGCTTGTTCTGTATTGCCAGCATGGCGCTCAGCACGGCCGTGCTTACGCCTGATGTCAGCTTGAGCGCGCAGCTCGGCTTGGCTCCGTCGCATATCATACCGGTAAGGTTGGCTATCATGTTCTTTACGGCGAATGCCATCTGGTCGTAGTTGCCTCCCATGAGGTAGGTGATGCCGCAGCTGCTGCCCGTGCTTGCCACGACGCATCCGCACAGCGCCGACAGTGCGCCCAGGTGCTGCTTGATGTAGATTGCCGTAAGGTTGCTTATTATGAGTGCGCGTATGGTCTCCTCGTCGGTGTTATGGTTCTCCTCGGCGAATACTACCACCGGCATCGTGGCGCAGATGCCCTGGTTGCCGCTGCCGCTGTTGCTCATTACGGGTATCATGGCGCCGGCCATGCGCGCGTCGCAGGCGCAGCTTGTGGCCGACAGCACTTTGGAGAAGATGCCCTCGCCCATGATGCCACGGCCCAGCGGGCTGCACAGCGTCTTGCCCAGCTGGTGGCCGAAGTTCTCGTGCAGGCCGTCGGCTGCCGCCGCCTCGTTCATCTTCTTTGCCTCGAGTATGAAGCTCAGCTCCTCTACGTCGGTCTCCGTCGCAAAGTCGTACACCTTCCTCAGCGTAAGCTCGACTTCCTCCTCGTGGTTCTCTTCAGATGCGTGCACGGGCTTGTCGAGCGTCACCTCGCCGTCCTTGCGCAGGTATACGAAGTTGGTGTGGGCGGTCGCTATGCGTGCTTCAGCCTCGTGTCCGCCGGCATGGCACACTACCGCGATGTAGAGCTTGTCGGGCGCGTCTTCGTCCAGCTTTATGCGTATGCGTTCGCCGGCGATATACTTCTTGCCTTCCTCCACGGCGGCACGGTTGCAGTCCTGCAGCACCTCAAGCTCAAGCTCGGGGCGGCCTATCAGCGCGCCCAGCGCTATGGCGATGGGCAGGCCCGTCATGCCGGTGCCCGGAATGCCTACGCCCATGGCGTTTTTCAGGATGTTTGCGCTAAGGCTTACTTCTATTTTCTCGGGCAACTGGCCGAGAATCTCCTTTGCCTTGGCCACGCAGAGGGCCACGGCTATCGGTTCGGTGCATCCTATCGCAGGCACTACTTGCCTATGTATAAGTGCAATTATGGCTTTTTTCTCTTCAGATGTAAGCATTTTGAATATTGTTTTTCAGCTGCGAAATTACGAAAATATGAGCAAATGTTATCTTTATTTATGTAAAAAAATGCTTATTACCGGCAATTATCTTATACTTTCCTTCCATGTCCGTCTGTGCCGTTGCCGCCCCGTACAGGGCAATCATAATTTTTCAATGCACTTTTTCGTCCATACTTCCATGTATCGGCCGTGAATACAGCCGTGAGTGTAAGTAAAAACATTAATTCGGTTTCAGATTGTAATTCTGGCAGTTGCGGCGCGTTGCTTCTCCTATCCGAGCCTGTTTTCTTGACTGTCCTGTCAGTTCCGCACTCCTTCCTTTTTTGCGGTTCGGGCACATTTTACCCGATGCCCTTTGTGCCTATTCGTGTCTTGTGCCGGTCTTATGCGCGGTCATGGTCCCACATTGGTGTTAATGTGTAACTTGTGTCTCGTTCCGTACGGCTTATTACGGGTTTGTAGCCTGCATTGCGCGGTGTTGCAGGCCTTGGATTATGCGGTTTGCTTACAGATTAAAACAAGGCCTGTGTGTCATGGCGTCGTATTGCTGCGGAATGTCTGCTGTCGGCCACGCTTCAGCCTCGTGTGCAGATGTGCCCGCCGTCTTAATGTTCTGGCAACCAGTGTGTTGGCCTGGTGCCGTGTAGGGTTGTGCGGCTTCGGGTGGGCATGTGTCAGATTGTAGCCTGTTGGTTTGTCTGCCAAAGACGGCCTTTTAGTGTTTAAAAGGTTACCTTTTGCATTGTAATATGCCGCCTTTCAGGATGCAAAAGGTTACCTTTTGCCTGGTGACTTGTCCAGGCGCCTGTCATGATACATTATTTAATGTATCCGTCATGCACGGCTTACAGTTTTATAGCGGTACGCCATTATGGCGTTAGCTCACGGCCTGTTGTGCCCGGCTGCCTGTGTATGCATGCCTGTTTTATTTATAAGCCGGTTCTTTAAATTATTTTAACCGACGGCAATGGCTTGTTTTAAGAAAACATATTAAATTTGCAATCATGATAATAAGAATAGGGCTTGTCTCGCACACGCCTTTGATTTAAACATTTTAGTATATATTTATATGCATTGCTTTGGCATGGCCAAAGCTTTGCCATGTGACTTTGGAACCATGCAAAAACTGATGCCGTATTGTTGTCTCTTTGCAAACGATGATATCGTATGGCTTGCAGTGGCTGAAACATTAAATTGATACATTATGATAAGGAAGGCATTGCTTGGCGTGTGTCTTGTGTTGTCCTCGCTTGCGGCTTCGGCACAGCAGGTGGCTGTCAAGACCAACGCCCTTTACTGGGCTACCGCTACGCCCAACATCGGGCTTGAGGCGTCGGTGGGCAAGCAGCATACCGTATAGCTGTTTTACGGGCTTAACCCCTGGAAACAGTCTGACGGCAAGGCTGAACTGCGCCATTGGCTCGTCATGCCCGAATACCGTTACTGGTTCTGCCAGAGCTTCAACGGATGGTTTGTCGGCGCCCACCTGATGGGCGGACAGTTCAACGTGTCTGACATAGACATGCCGTTCGGCATGTTCAACTCGCTCGACGGCCGCCGCCATGAGGTCTGGTATGTCGGTGGCGGCATAACAGCCGGCTACCAGTGGCCCCTGTCGCGACACTGGAACGTCGAGGCGTCGCTAGGCGTGGGGTATGATTACTTGGAGTACGACAAGTTCAAGTGCGGCAAGTGCGGCGAGAGGCTGAAGTCAGGCCATACCAATTATATAGGTCCTACAAAGCTGGCTATCAGCGTAATGTACATATTTTAATATAGGCGGCAGACCGCCGGGGCTGTCGCACGGCCCGCGGTAGGAATGGCCGCGAACATAAAAACGGAACGAAATGAAACATCTTAGATATGTTACAGCATTGCTGGCCGCCGCGTTTACGGTGGTTGCGGCGTCCGCGCAGGACGCCAGGCTCGACCGCGGCGCGAGGATGGCCGGCAGGGGCATAGGCGTCGACAAGGCCGTGGTGACGCGTCACGGCGGCTATGTCGGGCTCGACATGGTGCTGAATCTCGACTCGCTCGAGCTGCCTGCCAACACGCGGCTGGTGTACCGGCCGTGCGTCAAGGCCGCCGGGACGACGCTCGCCATGCCCGGTATTGTTGTTAACGGCCGCCGCCAGCAGATTATGTACGAGCGTGGCGATACGGCCGGCATAGGCGGCGGGGCTACCGTGGTGCGCCGCCGCAACGGCGAGCCGCAGACCGTAAGTTATAAGGCCTCGGTGCCGCTTGCCGCAAACGTGTACGACTATGACATCGTAATACGCGAAGACCTCTGCGGATGCGGCGATATTTATGACGGCAACGAGTACCTGCTGCGCCGCCGTCGCAAGCCTGCCGTGGCTTTCCTCCGCCCTGCGGCTGAGGCCCGCAAGCTGCGCCACATCGACAAGACGGCATATATAGACTTCCCCGTGAACAGCACGGAACTGTATTCGGACTACCGCCGCAACCCTTCCGAGCTTGACAGCATAATAAGGACAATCAATCTCGTTAAGGCCGACAAGAACCTGCACATACGCCGTATAGGGATACACGGCTACGCTTCGCCCGAAGGAAGCCATGCCGCCAACGAGCGCCTGGCACGCGGCAGGGCCGTCACCCTTAAAGATTACGTGCGCCGGCTTGTTGCCCTCGACGACACCGCCTTTGCAGTAAGCCATACCGCCGAAGACTGGGACGGACTGGTGGACAGCATCAACGGCGGCGGCATAGCCAACAGGCAGGCGGTGCTCGACATCATCGCCGACAAGACTCTCGGCTATGACGAGCGCGAGTGGAAGATAAAAAACGCTTTCCCTGACGATTACAGGTACATGCTCGACAATTGGTACCCGGCACTCCGTCGGTCTGACTACCGCATCTCTTACGTGGTGCGTCCGTTCAGCGTCGACGAGGCAAGGCGCATAATACGCGTAAAACCGCAGCAGCTTTCGCTTGAGGAGATGTTCCTCGTGGCGCAGACTTACAGTCCCGGTTCCGACGAGTTCAACGAGGTTATGGACATAGCCGTGCGCATGTTCCCCGACGACCCGACGGCCAACCTCAACGCAGCGTGTGCGCACCTCGACGCCGGCGACGCCGACGGTGCCAAGCCTTACCTCGACAAGGCAGGGTCGGGCGTGCAGGCAAAGAATGCCCTCGCGGCATACTATTACCTCAAAGGCTGCGACGACAAGGCGGCATCGCTGTTCAGACAGGCCGCCGGCGAGGGGCTGCCCGAGGCTGCCGCAAACCTCGGCAACATGTAAACCGTTGCTTCCCTGCGGCCGGATATGCCGCTGTTAAAACTTCAATCAACATTAAGATAAAACAAAAACAATAAGATATGAAGCGTCTGATAATGAACTGGTGCTCAATGTTGCTCCTGCTGTCGGCAGGTTGCCTGGCAGGCTCGTGCGGCATGATTACCGACGACCTCGACGATTGTCCTGACGGGTTGTACGTCACTTTCAAGTACGACTACAACCTGCAGCGCACCGACTTGTTCGCAAACCAGGTCGGCGAGGTCACCCTGTACGTCTTCGATGCTGACGGCAAGCTCGTCACGACGCGTGAAGAGGGCGCCGCTCCAGCCGTCGCCCGGTTTGCCGCGCCGTCCTCCACCATTCATATAACTGACCTTGCCCCCGGCAAGTACCGTCTGGTGGCGTTGGCAGGGCAGCGTCCTTATGCCGACATGGCAGGCACGGGGCGTGCCGCATTCATACGTCCTGACATGCAGCCCGGCAGCGACATAAGCTCGCTCGGAGTGCGTCTGGAGGGCGAAATGCAGTCCGACGGCCTTTACCATATTACCAACAACGGCCTGCCGCTCGATACCCTGTGGCACGGAATGACCGACGGAACGGTGGAGGTTTACGACGATTATTCAAACCGCGCGTCATACGTTACGGTGTCGCTCGTGCGCGATACCAAGAAAATAAAGGTCTCGCTGCGCGAGCTTGACGACCCTACGGCGATGGATATTGCCGACTACGACATACGCATAACCGACGCCAATTCGCATCTTCGGTGGGACAATACGCCCGACATGGCCGTCCGTGCGGTCTACACTCCTTACGAGACGTGGAACTCTTACGACATGTTGCCATCTGAAGGGGAAGGCGACGACGGGCTCGAGCTTGTCAGCTACATCGCCAATGCCGGCTTCATGACCTCGCGCCTGGTGCTCCACGGCGGCGACGGAATGTCTGACGGCCGCCTGCAGGTTTATGAAAAGCAGACTGGGAATACAGTTGCCGACATGAATTTGCCTGCCCTTCTTTCGCGTCTGCGTGTCCGTGCAGAAGGCAGCGGATATTCGGAACAGGAGTTTCTCGACCGCGCTTGCGACTATGAGGTCGAAGTATGGTTGCGTGGCGGCAGGCCTGAATACGTTGATTTGGGCATCAGCGACTTCGGATGGAGTGTCCGTATAAACTACGACGAACTGTAAATAGTTTCATAATACATAAAATTTAGGTGTGGAGAAGGTTGCATTCCATAAGGTTGCACCTTCTCCTTTGTTTTTTGTTAAATGCCTGCCGGTAGCACCGGGGACAACCGTCCGCGCCTGTTCCCGTTGGTTTGCAGCGGCAAGTATTTTGCTCCTGCCGTTGCGCAAATGCTTGTTTACGCCGCCTTTGCTTACTGTATATGCAGTCTTTGCATACCTAATAATAATTAGGGACAGTCATACCTACAAGTAAGTATTGTTTTTGTGGCAGACATGCCCTTATCTTAATTTCTTATGGAAATCAGCAGTTTTTTTCCTTAAATAGTCTGTTAAGTCCGCATTTTTACGTTCCCCGATCGCTATTTGTCGGTATTCCATGTGCTTGTTGTTATCAAATGCTTTTACCGATTTTTAAGTATTGCTAACATTTTCGGCGTATTGTACCTTTGCATTGGACAATCAAGAAAATGCAATATGATGAACAGACTTACAACATTCCTGTCAGTTTGCGGCGTGGCATTTTGCCTTACTGCCGCAGACTTGCATGCACAGACGTCGGCCGCCGACAGTGTTTACCAGCACAAGGGCGGCAACCGGCTCAGCATCGGCGGCTATGCCGACATCGCGCTTACGCGCAATTTCTACAGCGACAACGTGTACCGTTACTCCAATCCGTCGCAGCACAAGGACGACCCGGGGCACGGACGCTTCGACATTCCCCACGCCGTAATCTATCTTAGCTATGATTTCGGCAAGGGCTGGACCATGTCCAGCGAGATAGAGTTTGAGCACGGAGGCGCCGGCGGAGCCGTTGAGCAGGAGTTCGAGGAGGCCGGCGAGTGGGAGCAGGAAACCGAGAAAGGCGGCGAAGTGGAGCTTGAGCAACTGTGGATACAGAAGTCATTTGCCCCGTGGGCAAACGTAAGGATAGGCCATTTCGTTGTTCCCGTAGGCCTTACCAACGCCCACCATGAGCCGTTAAACTACTTCACGGTCTACCGTCCCGAAGGAGAAGGCACCATTCTGCCCTGCACATGGCACGACACGGGCATCAGTTTCTGGGGTCGTGCAGGCAAGTTCCGCTACGAGGCGCAGCTCGTCGCCGGCCTCGACGCCTTCCTCTTCGACCGCGACACCTGGATACAGGGCGGCGCAGGGTCGCCGTTCGAGTTCAAGGTAGCCAACAAATACGGCTTCGCAGGCCGTCTCGACTATTACGCCATGCAGGGACTGCGCTTCGGGTTGAGCGGATATTACGGCCGTTCGATGCACAACACCTATCCTAACGACAAGGAAGGCGAGGGCAAGCCGTACGATAAGGTAAAGGGCGAGGTCGTCGTCGGCGCGTTCGACTTTACCCTTAACCGTGGCGGATGGATAGTGCGTGGCAACGCGGACTATGGTTATCTGGGCGACGCAGCCAAGATAAGCGAGGCCAAGATAAACGCGACGGCAAGCGGTTCGCCGGCAAAGAAGTCGCGCGTTGGTAAGAACGCCGTGGCCTTGGGCATTGAGGCAGGCTACGACTTGTTTTCGCTGTCGACCAAATTGAGGAACGACAACCAGAAGTTCTACATATTCGGGCGTTACGAGTACTACGACTCATACGTGCCGGAGAAGAACCAACCCGAGTATGCTTACACCGACAAACAGCGCATAGCGGCAGGTTTCAACTATTACCCCATACCCCAGATAGCCGTAAAGGGCGAATACTCGCACCGCTTCCTGAAGTCGGCCTACAACGACGAGCCTTCCATTTCTATCGGCATTGCCTACCAGGGCTTCTTCATGTAAGCGCGTTACGGAGGGCGGACAATCATGACAACCAATTTAATTGCTAACATTTAAAGTATAGATTTATGAAAAAGTATCTTAAATTTCCCATGCTCCTTGTGGCAGGAGCCATGCTCGTAACAGGTTTCACGTCGTGCAGCGACGACGAAGGCGGCGACAATCCAGGCACCGGCACGGAGCTGACCGAGAAGGAAACGTTCTTGAAGGACGCCGCAACCGATTACGTAAACCAAGTGATTTACCCAACTTACGGCAACCTTGCCGAGTACACCGGGCGTCTGTACGACCAGCTGAACGCCGCCAAGGAGAAGTTCAAGGCCGACCCTAACAGCGTCACCCAGGCCGAAATAGACCAGATATGCGCCACCTTCCTTGAAGCCCGCAGCTATTGGGAGGAGACGGAAGCCTTCCTCTACGGCGCAGCCACAGACTTCGGCATCGACCCGCACATCGACACCTGGCCGCTCGACCTTGACGGACTTGTCACCGAACTGAAGAACAGCGACAAGATAGCGCAGCTCGACAACGGCGACGACGGCATTGCATACGCCGCCAACAAGCTCGGCCAGGAGCTGCTCGGCTTCCACGGCATTGAGTTCATCATCTTCCGAAACGGCGAGAACCGCGACGTGGCGACACTGCTCGGTGACGACCCCGACCTCGTTTCAGGTTACGGCGCGCACATTACCGGGCGCGAGGAGCTTATCTACGCCACTGCCGTGGCCGGCGACCTGCGCGACCGCTGCTACCAGCTCAACGTGGCATGGAACCCCGACGCACCGCAGGAACAGAAGACAAGGGTGATTGACGAGTGCGAACTCCAGTACACGGTGGGCAGCGGCGAGCTGACCTACGGCGAGAACATGCTCAAGGCCGGACAGCCCGGCAGCACGTACGCAACGTGGCGCCAGGTGGCAAGCACCATCCTTACGAGCGGCTGCCAGAACATTTCCAACGAGGTTTACTCGCAGAAGATGGGCAACGCCTACAACGGTTCAGACCCCAACTACATTGAGTCGCCTTACAGCCACCGTTCTTTCTATGATTTCAAGGATAACATTCTGAGCATACAGCACTCGCTTTACGGCAACGTGGACAGCGACCTTACGAAGGAAAACTCGCTCATGGGCTACCTCAAGAAGTACAACCCGACGCTCGCCGCCGAGCTTGAAGCCAGCCTTAACGGTGCCTTCAGCGCACTCGACGCGTGCATAGCCACGGGCGTTGAGTTCGGCGAAAATCCTACCGCTCCATACGTCAAGACGGCCATCGACGCCATACAGGAGCTTGACGCCGACCTGACGCAGGCGTCGCAGTGGGTTGCCAACAATTAAGCGCAGACAAGTATCTCGTGTAATTGAGGTTGTGCCGCGAGGGGCGTTGCGCCCCTTCTGCGGCGCAGCTTCATAAGCGTTTCCGAAAAACAATTTAAATAAAGATATTATGAAAACCAAGAGTTATCATCTGTTCATGCTTTCAGCATGCATGTGCCTGCCGTTCGCCGCCTGTACCGACGACGGCGTAGACCCGGCTCAGCCATCCGAAAGCATGGGCGACATAGAGTATGTAGGCAAGGCCGTAGGCAACTTCTCTGCCGACGAGTGGTATCCCGGCGGCCGCCTCGGCACCACCGACAACGTTACCGCAGGCTGCTACGAGGACGAGACACAGGCTGTTACCGACCTCGGGTTGATGGACGAGTTCAACCTCGGCGAAACCTTCTTCGAGCGCAACTACAACATCAACACGCCGCCGTTCAACGGACTCGGCCCCGCCTCGGTGCGCAGCTCGTGCATAGACTGCCACCCCGGCTACGGCCACGGCAAGCGGCAGGACACCTACCGCGCCAACACCTACGGCAACGGTTACCTGCTCGTAATCTACCATCCAGACTCCCCGGGCAGCAACGACGGCCCTTACATCAGCGAGGTTACGGGCATGCCGCAGACGCAGGCCGTGTCGCCGTTCCTGCCGCCTGTCGACGAAGACCAGATAAACCTTAGCTGGCACACCGTAACGGCAATGGAGAGCGGACTGCCTCTGCAGTTTCCCGACGGCGAGAAGTACGAGCTGATTTACCCCGAGATAACAATACCCACGACAGCCTTCAACACCTATCCGCAGCCGTCTGACATAGAGGTGCGCCTCGAGTCGACGATAGGCATCATGGGCACGGGCCTTATTGACGCCATACCCGAAGACTCGCTCAAGGCGCAGTATGCGCTCGAGGCTGCGGCAGGGGCCGACCTCAATCCTGCAATGTGGGACAAGGCGGCCAACGACTGGGCGCCGTCGGCATATTATACCACGTGGACTTCGCCCGGCGCACTGGCCGACGGCACACCTGTCAAGGGCATGATAAAGCGCTACACCTACGCCCTTACGCGTGCCTCGCTGCAAGACGGCGCCGGAGCCAACGCCATGTGGAACATACCAAACGTGTCGCGTCCCGACCGCCCGAAGCTCTACACCACCACGGCATGGGCCGAAGCCATGTCGAGGAACGCGCAGGTTATAGAGTCGATAAAGGCCGACCCGTCGTCGCCTTATTACGCCGACGGCACCGATACCGGCATAGCCGACGCGGTGAAGAACCTGCTCGACCCCTCGACCAACCAGTTCGACAACCCCTGGCACAACTTTAGTGCGGAGATGTCTACCGACAATTTCTACGCCTTCATGGTGTGGCACCGCGGCCTGGCAATTCCCCGTGCGCGCAACCTGAACGACCCCGACGTGCAGCGCGGCAAGGAGCTGTTCATGCAGATGGGCTGCGCGAGCTGCCACCGCCCGTCGTGGACGACAGGCGACGACAACTACTGGACGCCCGACGTGATAAAAGACCGTCCGCTGCCACGCTATCCCAACCAGAAGATATATCCTTATTCCGACTTCGTGCAGCACCGCCTGTTCATGGTTAACGACATACACAACTCGTGGTGCCGCACCACTCCGCTGTGGGGACGCGGACTGTCGCTTGTCAACACCGGCGCGCAAGACCGCCTGCACGACTGTCGCGCGCGCAACGAGATAGAGGCGATAATGTGGCACGCGTACAGCAAGCAGAGCGACGCATACTGGTCGGCGGAGAAGTTCTACAACCTGCCTAAGGCCGACCGCGACGCCGTCGTGAAGTTCCTCCAGTCCATCTGACGGCTCCATGCAGCGCCTGCCGCCACGACGGTTCTGGCAGGCGCGTAACTGCCTGGCAGTCAGATACTTTATAAAAGGTAACCTTTTGCACTCCAAAAGGTTGCCTTTCACCTTGTAAAAGATGGCCTTTTGCACCGCAAAAGGCGGCATATTGCGAAACAAGATTTATCAGACCGATGTTACGTAAAGTTCTTTTCACGTCATACGTGCTTGTCGTGGCCTGCATGGGAGCGGCCACGTTCATTGAAAAATACCGTGGTACCGGCTTCGCCCACGCCGCCGTCTACGGCTCGTGGTGGTTCGTCGCGCTGTGGGCGTTGCTCGCCGTTGCCGGCGTGGCCTACATCGTCAGCCGCCGTGTGCGCCGCCCGTCGGTGGTGCTGCTCCACGCCTCGCTTGTGCTGGTGCTTGCCGGCGCCCTCGCCACACGCTTGTCGGCAGTGCGCGGGGCGGTACATCTGCGCTGCGGCGAGACTGTCGGTACATACACCGCAGGCGGCAGCGGCGGCCATGAAGCGGAGCGTAAACTGCCTTTTACGTTGAGGCTCGACAGCTTCGCCGTGGAATACCACGACGGCACAAGGGCAGCGGCCGACTACAAGTCGGAGTTTACCATAATCGACGGCGGTAGTGAGATTAAGGGCGAAGTGTCGATGAACAATGTCTATTCGCACCGTTCCATGCGCCTGTACCAGTCGTCTTACGACAGCGATATGGGCGGCAGCACGCTCGCCGTGAACTACGACCCCTACGGCATTCCGCTTACTTATGCCGGCTACGTGTTGCTGTTCATCTCGCTTGTGTGGATGCTTGTCGACCCGAAAGGCACTTACCGCCGCCTGCTGCGCAGTCCGTTGGTAAGGAAAGGTGTGCTCTCGCTGCTCCTTGCCGCAGGCTTCAGCCATACTGTAAGGGCTGTGCCCGTCTTGCCCGAAAGCACCGCCGACAAGTTCGGCCGCCTCTACGTGCTGTACAACGACCGCGTGTGCCCGCTCCAGACGCTGGCCGTCGATTTTACCAAAAAGCTCTGCGGCAGCAGCAGTTACAGGGGCTACACGGCCGAGCAGGTGCTTACGGGCTTCATCTTCCACGGCGAGGAGTGGAGCGCCGAGCCTGTGTTGAGGCTCAAGCAGGGAGCCTTGCGCGACCGTCTCAGTCTGCCGCGGTACTGCTCTGTCAACACCTTTTTCAATAAGGCGATGGGCGGTTACATCCTCGGGCCTTACGTCAGCGAGTATTACCGGGGTGCTGCCGACGGCTTCCATAAGCAGGTGGCTGATGTTGACGACCGCCTGATGATGGTGATGAACCTGCGCCGCGGCAGCCTGCTTAAGGTGTTTCCCTCTACTTCGGGCGGCAGGACGGTGTGGTACGCGCCTACCGACGACATCAGCGACAGCCTTGTCGGCGAAGCACGGCGCAAGTACATGCAGAACGTTTTTTCGCTGGTTTACGGCGAGGTCATGGCCGGACGGTACGACACGGTTGACAGCATTCTCGACAAGATGCTCGCAGACCAGCTGGTAAATGCCGGCACATCGCTGCCTTCGCCCGTTCAGGTAAAGGCCGAGCGGGCTTATAACGCCGTGCCCTTCGCCACCATATTATTCATGCTCAACCTTTCGGCGGGGCTGCTCCTGATTGTGTTTGCGGTGGTGCGCATGGCAAGGAGCGGTGCGGCCGGCGTCGGTGGGCGGGGCTGCGCAAGGCAGGGCAGGGTGGCAGATGCCGTAGGCCTGGTCGTGACTGTGCTGTCGTTGTCCACCCTTACCGTATGCCTTGCCCTGCGCTGGGTGGTCGCCGGCCGTGTGCCTATGGCGAACGGTTACGAGACGATGCTTGTGATGGCGTGGTTCGTAATGCTCGCCGGACTTGCGGCCTGCCGCCGTTTTCGCATAGCCCTGCCGTTCGGCCTGCTCATGTCGGGCTTCTTCCTGCTGGTTTCGCACATCGGACAGATGAATCCGCAGATAACCCACGTAATGCCGGTGCTGTCGTCGCCGCTGCTTAGCGTCCACGTTTCGGTCATAATGCTGTCGTTCGCCCTGCTGTCGCTCACGTTCGTCTGCGGCGTCACCGCCCTCGTCCTGCGCCTTGCGTGGGGCAGGCGGGCGTCACGGTCCGATGCCAGGCTCGAGTCGCTCGCCCTGCTGTCGCGCCTCATGCTCTATCCCGCCGTGGCCCTGCTGGCAGTCGGCGTGTTCGTCGGTGCTGTGTGGGCCAATGTGTCGTGGGGTACCTATTGGAGCTGGGACGCAAAGGAGGTGTGGGGCTTGATAACACTCATGGTCTACGCCGTAGCCGTGCACGGCGGCTCGCTGCCTTTCCTCCGCCGCCCAGTGGGCTACCATCTGTACATGACGGCGGCGTTCCTTACGCTGCTTATGACATATTTCGGAGTAAACTATTTCCTTGGAGGCATGCACTCGTATGCCTGAACCACGGCGGTCCGGGGCGTCGCTCCGGGCTGCCTGCCGTCTCCGCCCGTGCCGTTTCATGCCATGCACAAAGCGGCTTCAATGGCTCTTCCGTGCCTTGTGCGGCCGTCGGCAGAGGCGGCTGCGGCATGGTGCGGAAGGGTGAAAATGAAACTTTTTCATGTTTTTTCTTGGTTGTACGGATTAATGTTCGTATATTTGCGAACAGAAAATAATATTGAGGTACATGGAGAATAAGAATTATAGTGTCGAGCAGGAGCTGCTGGCGCGTTTTGCAAAGGCGATGGGCCATCCGGCGCGTATTGCCATATTGCAGTTCCTGGCGAGGCAGACAACATGCTATTTTGGCGACATCAACGAGGAGCTGCCTATCGCGAAAGCCACTGTTTCACAGCATTTAAGGGAACTCAAGGATGCCGGACTGATACAGGGAGAGGTGGAGACGCCAAAGGTGAAGTATTGCATCAACCGAGAAAACTGGCGCTTGGCTGGCAGGCTTTTTGGCGGTTTCTTTGACAGTTGCGTATGCGAAAAAGGAAGTTGTTGCGGCTGACAGCTCCTTTTTTTTAACCTTAATGTTCGTTGTTTTGCGAATAACAAATAATACTAAGATAAAAGTAATAAGGTAAACACAGTACGATTATGGGAAAATTATTAGTGTTGATTGCCCTTTGTCTGGGCATGACAGCCTGCTCTAACAGTGGGGAAAGCCGTCAGCCGGAGGCTGCGAAGGCGAAGGGCGACGTGGTGGAGGTGTTGTATTTCCACGGTAAGCAACGTTGTGCAACGTGCATAGCGATTGAGAAGTACACCAAGGAACTGCTTGCGGCGCAGTATGGCGCGCAGCAGCGCGACAGCATGCTGGTGTTCAGGAACGTTGACCTGACCGAGGAAAAACAACTGGCTGACAAGTACGAGGTGACATGGTCGTCGCTGGTTGTGGTTGACCACAATGCTGACGGAAGCGAGAAGCCGGTGAACATGACCGAGTTTGCGTTCCGCAACGCGCGTAAGTCGCCTGACAAGTTCAAGGCCGGACTGGCACGGCAGATTGACGAAATGCTAAAGGACTAAGGTATGGAGTGGTTGCAGACGTTGTTGGACAGTTCGACCACGCCGGCCGTTACGGCACTGCTGCTCGGCTTGCTTACGGCTCTGTCGCCGTGTCCGCTGGCCACCAACATAGCCGCCGTAGGCTATATAGCCAAGCACATAGATAGCGGCAGGTCGGCTTTCGTCAAGGGATTGCTGTACACGCTGGGGCGCATGCTTGCCTATACGCTGCTCGGCGTGGTGCTTATAGCCGTGCTGCGGAGCGGCGCTAGCGTGTTCGGGATAAGGAAGTTTGTGGCAGTTTACGGTGAAATGCTGCTGGGGCCGGTTCTTGTTGTGGCAGGATTGTACATGCTTTTCGGCAGCAGGCTCAATCTGCCGTCGTTCGGATTCGGCGGCAGCGGCGAGCGGATAGCCCGCCGCGGAAATGCCGGGGCGTTGCTGTTGGGCGTGCTGTTCGCCATGGCTTTCTGCCCTACGAGCGGCGTGTTCTATTTCGGGATGCTAATTCCGCTGTCGGCCACGACGCCGATGGGCTACTTGCTGCCCGTGCTTTATGCCGTGGCTACGTCGCTGCCCGTGCTGGCGGTGGCGTGGACCCTGGCTTTCAGCGCAGGCCGGATAGGCAAGGTTTACAACGGTATGAAGGCCTTGCAGAAGTGGCTCAACCTTGTCGTAGGCATAATGTTTATGATTATTGGAGTATATTTTTGTATAATATTTTATTTTTAAGATTATGGAAGTAAAGGTTTTAGGTACAGGCTGCTCTAAGTGCATGAAGACTTACAGCCTGGTGGAGAAGGTGATAAGGGAGAACAATGTAGACGCAACACTGGAAAAGGTGGAGGACATTATGGAAATAATGAAGTTCAACATAATGGCTGCTCCGGCAGTGGTTGTCGACGGCGTGGTTAGGATAAAGGGGCATGTGCCCTCTGAAAACGAGGTGAAGGAGATACTCGGACTATGATACAGCAGTTTGCGGATTGGCTTGTGTACTGCGTGATGGGACTCGACGCGTCTTCACACTTGGGCGTGGCGGTGAACTTCTTTTTCTATGATTCGATAAAGATAATCATCCTGCTGTTCCTTATAAGCATGCTGATGGGCATAGTGAACGCCTATTTCCCCATCGAGCGGCTGCGCAACTATCTCGTCACGCACAGGCTGTACGGCCTGCAATACCTGCTCGCTTCGTTGTTCGGGGCTATTACGCCGTTCTGCTCATGCTCGTCAATACCCTTGTTCATAGGCTTCGTAAAGGGCGGCATTCCCTTAGGTGTCACGTTCGCATTCCTTATAACTTCGCCGCTGGTCAACGAGGTGGCGGTGGCAATGTTCCTGGGTTCTTTCGGCGTAAGGACGACCATTGTTTATGTGGTTAGCGGCATAGTGCTCGGCATGTTGGGCGGAATGGTGCTAGGCAGGATGAACCTTGACAGGTATTTGAGCGGCTGGATTAGGGATATTCAGCGCCAGTCAGAAGCCCAGGCGGACGCATGGGAGGCGGAGAAGACGTCGTTCTTCGACCGTCTGCCGTCGATAGTGCGCGGCTCGTGGGACATAGTGCGCGGAGTGCTTGTCTACGTGCTGGTGGGCATAGGCATAGGTGCGGCGATGCACGGGTTTGTGCCTGACGGGTTCTTTGAGCGTTACCTGGCGGCAGGCAACTGGTGGAGCATGCCCCTGGCGGTCATCCTTGCCGTGCCGATGTACGCCAATGCGGCGGGCATAGTGCCTGTAATAGAGGTATTTGTGGCAAAAGGCGTTCCGCTGGGAACGGCGATTGCCTTCATGATGAGCGTCGTCGGACTCTCACTTCCGGAGGCTACGCTGCTTAAGAAAGTCATGACTTGGCGCTTGATAGGCATCTTCTTCGGCGTCGTTACGGTGTTTATTATTATCTCAGGCTACCTGTTCAACTGGTTGCTGTGAGGCCGTCAAACACACGTAAGGGTTTTATTATATGGCAACAGGCTCGATAATGCAACGCAAAATCGAGCCTGTTTTTGTTTGTCACAGCTTCCCGGCGCAATAGTCCATATCCTCAAGCTCGCACCAGCCTGCGTCCCTTATCTCCCTCAGGAACAGCCGCGCGCACATCTCGGCGTCGTCGGCTGCGCGGTGGTGCCGGCCGTACGGTATCTCGAACTGGTCGCAGAGGTAGTCTAGCTTGTTGCAGCTGAAGTCGTACAGGCGGCGTGCGGCGCGCAGCGAACAGTAGTAAGTAACGTCGGGCTTGCCGATGCCGTAAAAGTCCAAGGAATGCCTGATACAGCTGATGTCGAAGCCTGCGTTGTGTGCAACGAGCACCGGGCAGTCTTCAAGGTATTCTGAAATTTCAGCCCACACCTCCGGGAACTCGGGCGCATCGGCCGTATCTTCGGGGCGTATGCCGTGAATCTGCGTGTTCCAGTAGCTGTACACGTTGCCCTCAGGGCGCACCAGCCACGAGCGCGTCTCCCTTATCCTGCCGTCGCGCACCACGCAGATGCCCGCCTCGCAGATTGACGCCCGTCTGCCCGTAGCTGTCTCGAAGTCGATTGCTATGAAGTTTATTCCCTGCATCGTTGCTTGTCCTAATGCTTTTCAGATATGATAGTTTGCCGCAAATATAGCCATTAAAGGCTTAATACGCAAACATCTAACGATAAAATACAGGAGCGCTCCCAATCTTCCGTTGCTGTCGGCATAGACTGTCGTCCGGCAGTTTCCTTATGACGCTGTGACGCTACTTTCAGAGTTTGCATAAAGCCGTATCCAGCCCATGTCTTGTAGCCTGTTTCCCGCCTGTAATCTTACGCGGATGCAAAAGGTGGCCTTTTGCGTTGCAATATGCCATCTTTTAGACGCTAAAAGGTTACTTTTTACAGTGCAAAAGGTAACCTTTCATAATGAAGCCTGGCTTCTTCCATATTTCCAGATGAAACCAAGGCCGGAGTTTGTTGACCTCGCCATTTTTCCTAATAATGGAAAGAGCTTCAATGCCGTTTACTTTAACCTTCTTCAATACCAACCAGTCCGTTTCCAAGGTAATGATATTCATATTATTAATTGCATTCAGACAAAAGCAAATCGTTTATTCCAATACACAATATTAGTCAAATGACTTTGCCATATTCTAATTCAGATGACAAAAAATATATCAGGCTACATCTATAATAAACAAAATCAAAGGTCATACCTTTCTTATTTTTTGCGTATCTTTTATATACCGGTCTTTGTTTTTTTGCTAATTTTGCACCCGTTTTGTAAATATTTAACGTACTGAGAAATGAAAACAATAAGTAGAAATGCCATCATCGGCTACCCGGCAGGAATCATAACCGGCGTCTCATACGGGCTGAATCCGCTGTTCGCACTTCCCTTGATAAAAGAAGGTGCTTCAATAGAGTCTATCCTTTTTTCCGTTACATCATTTCCGTCCTGCTATTGGGAGCATTCCTTTTCCTGAACAAGCAGAGTTTCAGAATAAACCTGAAACAAGCCAGGATACTGTTTGTGCTCGGACTTCTTTATACTTCAAGCAGCATATTCCTGTTCGAGGCGTTCAAGTATATAGCGTCCGGCCTTGCTACTGCACTCGTATTCCTCGATCCGGTTCTTGTGGCCATCATCATGGTCTTTCTGAAAGTGATTCCTTCATGGCCGGTGTGGTTGTCCATATTTCTTACATTCGCAGGCGTTGTCATCATGACGCAAAGCGACTCCACACAAACCATCAGCCCGTTTGGTGTCTTCCTTTCTTTGGTATCAGCATTGGTTTATGCCATGTTTATCGTCATAATCAACCGTAGCAAAACCATCCGCAACATATCGAACAGCCTCCTGACATTCTATACTTTGAGCGTGGGTTCCGTTGTCTTTTTTATAAAACTAATGATATCTGATGCGGAAATTACCGCCGGGCTGGAAAAAGACATGGCATGGCTGAACCTCGTCGGACTTGCCATCCTGCCGACCATTGTCTCAACCGCCACACTGGCTGTCGCGACCAGGAACATAGGTGCGACCAAAGCCTCTGTTCTCGGTGTGTTCGAACCTATAACCGCAATCCTTATCGGTGCATTCGTTTTTGGAGAACCGATTACCACAAACATCATTGTCGGCATTTTAATCTCAATAGCTGCAGTGATATTCATGATTGCCAAGACTAAAAGGTGAAACTATCTAGATTCGGCTAAGATGCATGAAAAGCCAAGTCATCTTAGCCGGACTGGTTATGGCATACGGTATTATACGGTATCAAAAAAGTGTCGGACTATTCCTTTCTGTCCGTCGGCTTATTCTCACGTTAAGCCCCATAAATTGCGTTTGTGGAAAAAAGAAAAGGCTAAGTAATTGATAATTCATTACTTAGCCTTTCGCTCTTGTACCCAGAGCCGGGGTCGAACCGGCACGGGTTGCCCCACTGGTGTTTGAGACCAGCGCGTCTACCGATTCCGCCATCTGGGCTTTTTTGCGGTGCAAAGATAAGAAGAAAATCCGAATTGACAAATTTTTAATTGAAAAAACTTAAAATAATTGGCTATGACCGCGATTATGATTATCTTCGTATCGTGAAATAAATCTGTAAAATACTATGGTTGAAAACAAAAATAACTATTGCCTCATCCTTGCCGGAGGCAAAGGTAGGAGGCTGTGGCCATGCAGCCGCGAGGAACGGCCGAAACAGTTTCTTGACTTCTTCTCGACAGGCAAAACACTTCTGCAACAGACATACGAACGGATGGCGGGCTTTATTCCGCCTGAGAACATCTATGTGAGCACCAACAGAATTTATGCTGACATCGTAGAGGAGCAACTGCCGGAGTTGCCTAAGCTGAACATACTGAGCGAGCCAATTTTCAGAAATACGGCCCCGAGCCTTGCGTGGGCCACTTACCGCATAATACACATCAATCCGTCGGCAAGACTGGTTGTGGTGCCGTCTGATCAGGCTGTGTTCAACGAGGAGGAATTCAGAAGAAACATCACTGAGGGCCTTGACTTTGTCAGCAGCAACAACTGCATGCTGACAATGGGCGTCAAGCCCACACGTCCTGAGCCGGGATACGGATACATACAGATTGGCGATGCTGCCGATAAGGAGGGTGTATATAAGGTTAAGTCGTTCACGGAGAAGCCTGACCGTAACTTCGCACGCATGTTCATGGAGAGCGGGGAGTTCTTATGGAACACGGGACTCTTTCTCGGCAATGTGATATGTCTGCGCGACATGCTGCGCAAACTGTTCCCGCCGGTGCTGCGTAACTTCAAGAAAGACGAGGACGAACCTTATGACATCAAGGATGAACTGGAATATATCAGGCAGAATTTCCCCTCATATCCCAACCTGTCGATTGACTACGGAATACTTGAAAAAAACGAGAATGTATGTGTGATGAAGTGTGATTTCGGTTGGGCTGACCTCGGAATGTGGCACTCCATCTACGAGAGTATGAGCAAGGGTGAGGGAGACAACGTAGTGATAAGCTCGCGCGTGATACTTGACAACAGCCACAGCAACATCATCAAGCTGCCTGACGACCACATGGGAATCATCAACGGGCTTGACGGCTACATTGTCGCTGAAAAAGGGAACGTGCTGCTTATCTGCAAGAAAGAAGACTCTTCGGCGCTGATAAGAAAGTATATCAACGAGGTGCAGGTAAAATACGGAGAGGAGTTTATCTAAATCATGAATAAATAACTAAGGGTTAAGCAATTCTGTTGTTGCAGATTCTTAACCCTTAGTTGTTTATTGTCAATTATCAAAGTTCTTCCTTATACTCTCTGCTATTTCATTAAACTCTTCGTCAGAGAGCTTCAGTTTGGGATTTGAGAACAGCATGTCTTTCTCGCTCTGCATGGGGACGAGGTGGATGTGTGCATGCGCCACCTCGAGACCGAGCACTGCCATGCCCACCTTGCGGCACGGGAACGCTTTCTTTATGGCTACGGCCACTTGCTTGGCGAACACAATCATCTCGGCCAGTTCTTCGTCATCCATGTCGAAGAAATAGTCTACCTCTCTGCGCGGGATTACCAGCGTGTGGCCATTAGTCAAGGGGTTGATGTCAAGAAAGGCGTAAAACTTGTCATTCTCGGCGCATTTGTAGCTGGGTATCTCACCGGCAGCTATTTTTGAAAATATATCCATTGTTACAGTTTTTAGTTGACGTTATCAGACGATCCGCCACGCTGCAGCGTGGCCCGCCCGTGACGGCCGTGACGCTTACTCTACGCTAATCTTGTCTATCCTCAGCTTTATCGTGCCGCGCGGAATCTTTATCTCCACCTCGTCGCCCACTTTCTTGTTGAGCAGTCCCTGCGCGATAGGTGTCTTTATCGAGATCTTGCCCTCGCGCAGGTTGGCCTCGCTCTCGCTTACAATGGTGTAAGTCATTTTCGCCTTGTTGGCCATGTTGGTCATTTCTACTTTCGAGAGGATCTGCACGCAGTCCGTACTCAGGCGTGAAGTGTCGACTATTTTTGCTTCGGAAATTGCCAGCTTCAGCTTGTTGATCTTATCTTCAAGATGAGCCTGCGCCTCCTTTGCGGCATCATATTCCGAATTCTCGCTCAAGTCGCCCTTGTCCCTCGCCTCGGCAATCGCAGCTGAAGCCTTCGGGCGTTCAACGCTTTCCAAATGTTTAAGTTCGGCCACCAACTTGTCGTAGCCTTCTTGTGACATGTAAGACATAATGTATAAAGATTTTAATTGTTATTTTTCAGGATAGACAAAAAGAGAATTCCGACATTCCCTTTCTTAATGTCGGAATCCCCACTTTGCCCCCTATGTTGTTTCATCAATATTCTTTTGCAAAGATAGGCTTTATTTCCGTACCTGGCAATTTTAAATGGTGAAAAGAGCTTAAAAACATAAGTTATCCGTAATTCCGTGCCGTGCAGTATTGTTTTTCGGGACTATTATTATTATAAAAGGTGTGCTGTCAGCTGTTAAACCATGTTTTTCGGGTTGGTGATGCTTTATTGTAAAAGGGTATCCTGTTATTCCCGGCCGTTTTGGAAATAGCTGTTACACTATTCCCAAAACGGCATATAATATATAAAATGAAGCGTCCCGGCTTGTCTGTTTATTGTTGCAGTCATGCCAAAGTCTTCATTTTAGGTTTATATTTTGATTTTTTGTGTTGTTGGTTTTAGTTTCAGCGTATTGATTTTCACGCGGTTGGTTCCCTTGTTTTCATTCTCTATATATTGGATATGTTTCGTAGTTTCTTGGCTATTACTTGGTTTATGCAGGTAGAGGGTCTGTCTGGCACGGTGAAATACGGTACGCTTCTCCTTGTAGTCGTATCAGACAGTATTTCCATACGGTTGCTTAGCCGTATCAGTAAGTATTCTGGAAAACACAAAAAGCGTGGAACCGTCCTGTTGTCTGTTCCACGTACCGAGGCTCTGGCTTGCCTATTGAAGTTGAACAGACAACGTTAGAATCCACGCCGATATTGAACATATATACCACCAAGTAGTGTCTGACGGACTACACTTCTTACCCTAAAGGGTACAAAACATGCACTCGTCAAACACTACCGGCGCGACATATAGTCACACCCGTGGCATCTACCATTGCTTAGTCCAAGACCTCAATACCGTAATGGACCAGAATTCCGATACGTCATGAACTGAGCGTTAACGTAAACGCCTTTTTATGTTTTTACGTTCCAAATCCCGCCCGTGCTTATATTATTTTCGGCGTGGTTTTGGGGCGTAATACATGGAAGTTTTCGAAGTATCCGGACCGGATTTTCTTACAGCTTCCATGTATTAGTCGCAAAGTTAATGAATATTATTTTAAATACAAAAACTAAATCAGATTTAGTTAGGTCGTTATGCTTTTTTCTTTGGATATGTATGTTATTTGTTTACATTCCGGGCTGTTTGCGGCATGAAAAATGACAATACGAGGCCGTGCCCGTCGTGAGCGTTATTCTTTCTTATGCCGTTATTGAAGGCTTAACCCCTTGCCGTTTTTTTCAAGTTTAAAGAGTCTGCTACCTCTTTCCTTATCTTCCGCCAGCTCGGCATCTGTTTAAGCTCGCGCCGTATCGGAGCGTCGTACAGCAGGAAGAGCAGAAAGAGCAGTATGCAGGCGTAAGCAGTCCATCCGTATAGCTGCTTTATGCTTATTTCCGTCATGTTCGAGATAAAAGTTCCTATGTAGCTTGGTATATCCGTGCCGGCTTGTCCTGCGGCGACTTTGTCTATTGCAGCTCCGAATCGTGACGTGTTGTCTTGAATGTAGTAGTCCAGTCCGCGCGTGTAGACGGCGGCTCCGATGACTCCTCCCATTACCATGTGGAGCATGTTGAAGACGGACAGGGCTTGGAAGAAGTGCTGGAAGGTCATTATCTCTTCAAGGCATGTCATGAACGTCGCACTCAGCACGGCGTACGCGAAGCCGCGGCATACGGTAGTCAGGTAGAGCTGTGAGATGTGTATGTCTGGCGACAGGGTGAAGTAAAATATAACGAGGTAACAGATAATTCCTGCCAGCCCTACTATGATGAGCCGCAGGTAGTTGTACCGCCTTACGTGCATCCACCAGTATGCGAACAGGCAGCCCGACAATACTCCGGCCAGCATGGGCCAGTCGAGCTGTACGCCTGTCAACGTGCCGTAGTGCATGACGCTTTCAAGATAAACTTCTTCGAGGACATGCTCCGTGGCGAGGAACATCTCCACAAGCGTAATCAGCACCAGTATCGGCAACAGGTGCCGGTAGGTCCACATCTTCGGTTCCAGATACGGATGCCGTATGGCGCGCATGCGGCCGATGCAGGCTGTAAGGGTCGCCGCCGCGGCAACGGCAAGGCAGCGCATTACCGGGCTGTGCCACCAGTCGTAGTATTCGCCGTAGTTGAACAGGTAGGCTATCTCAATCAGGAATGCCGCCCACAGCAGTCCGCCCAGCCAGTCGATGCCTAGCAGCGGGAACTTCTTGACCATGCGGAAGTGGCGCGTGCATAAGGTTAGGATAAGCAAATCGGTAGCCATCACGCCGCACATGAATAGTTGCATGTAGTCCCAATGGTAATAATACATAATGTAAGTTGACAGAAGGTCTGACGCCTGCATGCTGCCGAGAATCACAATGTGCAGCAATGGAAAGAATACCGTGAAGTCGTGCGTCGGCGTCATCCACAGCTGTATGTTCGACATGCACTCGAACGTGCCCTGTATCTTGCACACGCCCTCGATAAAGCACACCAGCCAGAGCAGCGGCAGCAGCGTTATGTGCGGCGCGGCCAGGTTGCACAGCAGCACGCCTGCCGCCGCCCAGCACAGGAGCGTCTTGTTGGTGAAGCGGAACTTCATGCGGAACAGCAGCGGAAAATATATTGCCATGCCCGCCAGGTTGGCGTAAAGGCACATCTGCAAGTCCTCGCGCATCAGCGAGGTTTCGCCCATCATCTGGTTCAGCGTGCCGAGATACAGGCCGCCCGACAGCTGGAACGTGACCGCAATGAATACGTAGATCCACGGGCGCAGCTTCTCGGGGACGAAGCCCCTGAACATCGGCATCGAGAAAGGCATTGGTTTAGGTGCTCCGCTCATACTCAATATTTTACTTTACATTCTACGTTGAATCCAGCCCTCAGGCGTTTCACTTGTGCGGCGTCGTTGCCATTCAGGCGTATGCGTACGGGCACCCTTTGCTCCACCTTGACAAAGTTTCCCGTGGCATTGTCCTGGGGTATTATTGAGAATGCCGCTCCCGTTGCGTCGGATATTGATTCTACCACACCTTTGTATTCCACACCCGGCACGGCGTCGGCGGTGAACGTTACTTCTGCTCCTTCGTGTATGTTGGGCAGCTGCCTCTCGCGGTAGTTGGCTATTACCCACAGGTCGCCGTTGTCTACTATGTCGACCATTGTCTGTCCCGGCTGCACCAGCTGCCCCTCGTGTATGTCCTTGTGGCCGGTCACGCCGTCGCAGGTGGCCACGATTACCGTGTACGACAGGTTCAGGCGTGCCAGCTTTACCGCAGCTTCGGCCAGCCGTATGTTGGCGGCGTTCTGTCCCAGTCGTTGTGTCTGCTCGTTTTTCGAGAGCGATGTCGACTGTTTCATGCGGCGCATCTGTTCGTATTTGGCGTCAAGTGCGTCGTATTCGGTCTTTATCCTGTCGTACTGCTGCCTTGTCACGGCGTCTTCCTCCAGCAGTTTGCGGTACCGTTCAAGCTCCTTTGCGGCGTTGGCCCTCTGCACGCGCACCTCTTCTATCGACGCGTCGTTCACGCTAATGTTGTTCTGCGTTGTGGCTATGCCGGCGTTGGTCACCTGCTGTCCGGCAAGGGCGTTGGCAAGGTCGGCCTCGGCCTGCGCCAGGCGGAGCCTGAACTCGGAGTCTTCTATAACGAGCAGGGTGTCGCCCTTGTGCACGGTCTGGTACTCTTTGAAGTAAATCTTCTTGATGAAGCCCTGCACGCGGGTGTTCACCGGCGTGATGTGCTGCTTTACCTGTGCGTTGTCGGTGTACTCGACGTTGCCAAGGTGGATGAAGCGCGAGCATACGTAAGCCAGTCCGGCAACCAGCAGCGCGATTATGACTGTATTGTAAATTGACTTTTTAACTTTTCTTGTAATCATGACTTGTCTTTTTTATTTGTTTATCTTTATAACCAATGGCGGACTCCTCGTGCCGGCTACTTACAGTTTGTTGCATGCCGGTGGCTTTTGCTTACGGTTTTAGCCTGCTTACGGCGGGTCTGCAAAAGGCATCCTTTCATAGCGTGAAAGGTTACCTTTTAAAGGATGAAAGGCCGTGTTTTGCAAGCTGAAAGGCCATCATTTGAAACTGTAACCATCGCAGTCTCACTCAAAGTAATTCCGCCAACATGTCCTTATTATAATGTGTGGGTAATGTATTTCATCTTGTAGAAGTTGTAGACAACGTTGATGCGTGCGTTTACCAGGTCGAGGTCGGCGCCCAGTTTCGTGTTGCTTGCGTCAAGCATGTCGGTCAGCAGCGCCATCTCGTTCTTGTATCTGTGGCTGGTCACGGCATAGTTCTCGTCGGCCAGCTTCACGCTGTTCTCCTGCGTGCGCAGGTCGGTGAACGCCGTCAGGAAGTTTACGTAGCCTGCCTGCACGGCGTTGTTTACCTGCTCCTGTGCCAGTTCGTGCTGCTCCCTGGCACGGCGCACGTTCAGTCGGGCCTGCTTCATGCGGCGGTTGTTCTTGAACAGCGACGACAAGTTGTATTTTATGCCGATGCCTATGTACCAGTAGTTGAAGTTGTTGTCAAGTGCCGGCACCTCTATCGTTACCGGTCCGTCGAGGTGTTCCTCGGCCACGATTGCTATGTGCGGCAGCAGTTCGGCGCGCTCCTGCCTTACCTTCTGCTCGTTCATGCTGATAGAGGCCTGCGCCTGCTTCAGGTCTATGTTGTTGGCCTTGGCAGCCTGCTGCCAGTCGTTTTCGGTCAGAGCCGTTATCTGTTGCTCCAGCAGGGTGGTGTCGGGGCTTATCACCGTGCCTTCGGGCAGATGCAGGGTGGTAGCGAGCTGGTGGTTGGCTATCTTGCGCATGTCGGCCACTCTCGACAGTTGCAGCTTCAGCTGTTCGCGCTGCAGCTCGTAGCGGGTTATGTCGTTCTTCAGCACGGTGCCCTGTTCGCGTCTTGCCTTCATGTTGGCTATGACCTATTCGGTCAGCCCGATGTTCTTCTCTAGCACCTTCATCTGGTTGTCCAGCTTGTACAGGTCGAGATAATTGCCCACGAGCATGAAGCGTATCTCCTGCACGTTCTTTTGCATGTCGAGCTGCGCAAGCGTCTTTGCCAGCTCTGCCTGCCTTATTCCGCTGCTTATGGCTCCGCCCGAGTAGACCACCTGCTGCGCCTCCAGCGTGAAGTTGTTGCCGAAGTGGGGCATGTCCACCTTCATGCCGTTGCCGAAGTCCCTGCCCCATATCCTGCCGTCGCCCAGGTAACTTGCCGACAGCGACACGCTTATGTCGGGCAGGCGTTGCGCCTTGGCGGCCCTTAAGGCCTCGTCGGCGGCATCAGCTCCCGTCCTGTACGTTTGCACACTCTTGCTTTGTTCGTCTGCGAGACGGAACATTTCGTCGATGCCCATCTGCCTTGTCTGGGCATACAGGCACCGGCTGCATAGCGCTGCAAGACATAGCAGCACTATGAGCCTTTTGTTTTTGCTCATAAATTAATTGGTTATTTTATAATTCCGGATGAAAAAAGGAAAAGGACAGAATACGGTCAAAGCTGTGCTGCTACTCCCCAAAAGTGGAAGTAGTGAATCTTGTTCTTATAGCGTACTTTGTTCATTTGCTTGTATCCTGTTGCTACTTTTCGGGCTGCAAAATTAGTAAAAAAAGGAATAGGTTGTAACCCTAAGGCCACTGTGTTTTGTGTTTCTTTAACAGTTGAAGACGGCGTATGTGAAACGCATCAGACCTGATTTCCGTGTTTTCCCGTCCTGTCTCAGGTGTAAATCACAAAGAAACATCGTTTTATCACATTATGGTGCTGCTTGTTGGAATTGTTTTGTAATTTTGCAGCGCATATGTTTTTAAGGTAAAATAAATTCCCTGTTTATATTATGGAATGGATTAACGAACTCTTCAACACCCACTCCGCCCTGCAGACTTTGGTGCTGCTGTCGCTGATTATTGCGGTAGGACTGGCATTGGGCCGTATTCGCATAAAGGGAATATCGCTTGGCGTCGCCTTCGTATTCTTCGTCGGCATCCTTGCCGGCCACTTCAACCTGAGTGCCGACCACGGAATGCTCGACTTTGCCGAGACGTTCGGCTTGTCGCTGTTTGTCTACACGCTCGGCCTGTATGTGGGGCCGAACTTCTTCGGACTGATGCGCCACGAGGGCATAGCCTCCAACCTGTGGGGGCTTGGCGTGATAGCCATAGGCACGCTGATGGCCCTTGGCTTGTGTGCCGTATTGCCCGTAAGCCTGCCCGACATGGTGGGCATACTGTGCGGCGCTACCACCAACACGCCCGCACTCGGTGCCGCACAGCAGGCATTAGAGACCGCGGGAAAGCCCAGCGGAGGAGCCGCCCTGGGCTGCGCCGTCACTTATCCGCTGGGCGTGGTCGGCGTAATCGTGGCAATGATACTTATAAGGAAGTTCTTTGTGAAGCCTGCCGACCTGAAGCCGCGCATAAGCATGGAGGAAGACAAGACCTACGTGGCGCAGTTTGTGGTGATAAATCCCGCGCTCGACGGCAAGACCCTTGCCCAGGTGTCGCAGAAGTCGCATATCAAGTTCATCGTGTCGCGCATCTGGCGAGGCGGTGAAGTCATAATGCCGCTGGCAAGCACCCAGTTGCGCATCAACGACAACGTGCTCGTTGTGACCATGGCCGACGAGATACAGTCGCTCGAGATTCTCTTCGGCAAGAAGATTGAAACCGACTGGAACAAGAAGAAAATAGACTGGAACGCCATAGACGCCCATGTGGAGAGCCGCGTCATCGTGGTGTCGAGGCGCGTGCTTAACGGCAAGCACCTCGGGCAGCTGCACCTGCGCGCCACATACGGCGTGAACGTGAGCCGCATACAGAGGGGCGACATAAAGCTGCTTGCCACCGACGACATCAGGCTGCAGTACGGCGACCGCCTGACCGTTGTGGGCGCGCCCGAGGACATCAACCACGTAGAGGGATTCCTCGGCAACGCCGCACAGATACTCAACGAACCCAACCTGGCGGCTATCTTCCTCGGCATATTGCTCGGTCTTGCGATAGGCACGATACCGATAAGCCTGCCCGGCATGAGCGCCCCTGTGAAGCTGGGCATGGCCGGAGGCCCCATTGTTGTGGGCATACTTGTAGGCTCGCTCGGCTCGCGCGCCCACTTCATAAGCTACACCACGCCGTCTGCATCGCTCATGCTGCGCAAGCTGGGGCTTTCGCTCTATCTTGCATGCCTCGGCATAGAAGCCGGCTACCAGTTCTTCGACACGGTGGTAAGGCCCGAAGGCCTGATGTGGGTAGGCATCGGCTTTGCGCTCACAGTGGTGCCGGTGCTGGTCATAGGTGTGGCGGCTCTGCTTACGCATAAGTACGACTTCGGCACCATCTGCGGCATACTGTGCGGCTCTATGGCCAACCCCATGGCGCTGAGTTACGCCAACGACACGTTGAAAGGCGACTCTGCCTCGATAAGCTACACGTCGGTCTATCCGCTCGGCATGTTTGTCCGCGTGGTCATAGCCCAGGTGCTCATCATGTTCCTTGCTTAGTCCGGGGAACTGTCTTTTTATAGATACCGATACAGCTGTAAGCAGAAACGGCCTGCGATGCACATTGTCGCCATAATGCCGTTTCTGCTTACAGTTTGTTTTTGCATGACGCTCTACAGCTGCGTCGTTCTGAAATAAAATACATCCGGCCGTAAATAACCGCAAAAATGCGTGCAAACGTAATGGCTTGTTTTATAATACGTTGCACCATATTCCCGTAAACTGTGCATTAAAATCACTGCTTAAAGGCCGTGAAACATGGTCAAAAAGGCGGTAAAAACCATTGTTTTGCGCTGCGAAAACAGACCTTTTGCCTTGCAAAAGCTTATGTATTGCATGCCGTAAGCATGCCTTTTGCCGTTTACCTGCATGCAATGCCTGCCGCATTGGGGCGTAGATGGCCGTTCCTTTTTCTGTTTCGGCAGATTTTCCCGACAAAGCCTTGATGTCGTTTTGTCCGCTTTATGCGCATTGTCCTGACATAATGTAAGGCGTGGGTTTGCTGCCTTGCACATTAAAACCACGGTGGACAACCGGTCTACGGGTTGTTTTTTATGTTATTGTTCCGGCTCTGTCACGCTGCAAATGCGCGTAAACAGTCATTTTTGCGGCATCATATAATGTCCGCGCGGGATTAGTTAATCGGCCTGTATGCCGATATGTTAAAATCCGGAATTTTATATGGAAACATATTGCCGTTGTCATTAAAAGCCTTAACTTTGCCTGCGCAACGGTTCGCTGTATTGCGATTAAAAGGGAACCGGGTGAAAATCCCGGACAGACCCGCTGCTGTAAGCCGCCCTTATAATAGGGTGCGAACAATGAAGCCACTGACAATTTTTCGGGAAGGCGTTCGCATCCGGGTGGTAAGTCAGAAGACCTGCCTTGCGTTTTTTACCGTCTTCGGCGGCCTCGTGGATTAGGCCTCAGGAGAACATAATTGACATCTTATGAAACAAAGATTGGCCATTATGCCTTTGTGCATGGCTGTCTTAACGGTTTGTGCCCAGCAGCATGTCAGCCGTCTCGACAGTGTGCACAGGCTTAACGAAGTGGTGGTGCTCGGCAACAGCCGGCATAGCGTAATTCCGTCACAGCGGTTGCAGGGAGAAGAACTGCAGCGGCTGAACAGTCTCAGCGTGGCCGACGCGCTGAGGTTCTTCGCCGGCGTGCAGCTGAAGGACTACGGCGGCGTGGGCGGCATAAAGACCGTCAACATACGCAGCATGGGCACCAACCACGTGGGAGTGTTCTATGACGGCATACAGCTGTCGAATGCGCAGAACGGACAGGTTGACCTCGGCATGTTCTCGCTCGACAATATGCAGGCAATATCGCTCTACAACGGACAGAAGAGCCGCATATTCCAGTCGGCCAAAGACTTCAACTCGGCCGGGTCCATATACATGTGGACGCGCCGCCCCGTGTTTGCCGACAGCACCGCCTATCACCTTAAGGCCACGCTCAAGACAGGCTCGTTCGACCTGGTCAATCCGTCGCTGCTCATAGAGCTGCGCCTTTCCGACAAGGTTTCGGCCTCGTTCAGCGGCGAGTGGCTCAGCAGCAGCGGCAAGTACAAGTTCCGTTACCGCCGCAAGGCCGTAATGACCGACGAGATAATGTACGACACCACCGCCGTAAGGCAGAACGGCGACGTGCGCGCCACGCGCATGGAGGGCGCGCTCTTCGGCACCTTCAGCGGCGGCGAGTGGATGCTCAAGGCCTACAACTACACCTCGGAGCGCGGCGTGCCGGGGGCCATCGTCAACAACGTGTGGCGCCGCGGCGAGCGCATCTGGGACAACAACTCCTTCGTGCAAGGCTCGATACAGAAAGACTTTGGCGACCGCTACCACACCCGCCTCATGGCCAAGTACGCTTATTATCTTACGAAATACGTGAACAAGGACACCACCGTAATGATGATAGACAACGTTTACCGGCAGAAGGAGCTGTATGTCTCGTCGTCGCATCTGTACAACATCACCCGCTTCTGGGACGTATCGGCTGCTTACGACGTGCAGTGGAACACTATGGATGCCGACATGTACGGCTTTGTTTATCCCACACGCTGGCACCATTTCCTATCGGCTGCCACGGCGCTCACCTTGGGCAGGCTGAAGATGCAGGGCAGCATAGTGCTCAATTACGTTCATGACCGTACGCGCTTGGCAGAGTCCGCTGGCGACAAAACCGTCTGTACTCCGGCTGCTTTTCTGTCATACCAACCTTTCCGGACCTGTGATTTTTCGCTAAGGGCTTTTGCCAAGCGCAGTTTCCGCATGCCAACGTTCAACGACCTTTATTATGCCGAGATGGGTAACTCGCAGCTCCGGCCGGAGCATGTCACCCAGTATGATGTAGGTTTCGCCTATAAGAGCCGGATGGCCGGCGGGCTTGTTACGTGCTGGTCGGTGCAGGCCGACGGCTACCGCAACTTCGTGCGCGACAAGATCGTGGCCTATCCCAAGGGCGCGCAGTTCCGCTGGACCATGCTGAACCTTGGCCGTGTGCGCATAACCGGCGTCGATGTTGCCGGTTCCGTCACGCTCAATCCGCTGCGCGACCTTTACCTTACCTGCAAGTTGCAGTACACTTACCAGGAAGCTATCGACGTAACTGATCCGGCAGATACCTACTACCGCGACCAGATACCCTACATACCCTGGCACAGCGGCTCGGCCATAGTACAGGCAACATGGCGCTCGTGGAGCCTTAACTACAGCTTCATCTACACCGGCGAGCGCTACAACCAGCAGGAAAACATCGTGTACAACCACACCCAGCCGTGGTATACGAGCGACGTTTCCATAGCGCGCAGCTTCAGCTGGGGCGGCTATTCGGCCCGTGTTCAGCTCGAGGTGAACAATCTTCTCAGCCAGGACTACGACGTGATACTCAACTATCCCATGCCAAAGCGCAACTATCGTCTTACCTTAAGTTTTGAAATGTGATGTGGAAATCGGCTCTTATGATTATTCCGGCAGCGGTGCTGGCTTTGTTTGCTGCGTGCCGCGAAGACGAGGTTGTGGTGCCTACCGAGTATGACATACTGCCCGTAACCGTGCCCGAGGGCAGCGATGTCGTAGGCATGTACCTGCTTAACGAGGGCAACATGGGCAGCAACAAGTGCACGCTCGACTATCTCGACTTTGTTCAGGGCTACTACGTGCGCAACCTTTACGCCGAGCGCAACCCGCATGTGATAAAGGAACTTGGCGACGTGGGCAACGACATACGCGTCTACGGGTCGAGACTCTACGTCGTTGTGAACTGCTCCAACAAGCTCGAAGTGCTCGACGCGCGCACCGGGGTGCGCATAGCCCAGGTGGACATACCCAACTGCCGCTACGTAAACTTCTACCGCGGCCACGCCTATGTAAGCTCCTATGTGGGCCCGGTCCAGCTCAACAATCCCAACGCCGTCAAGGGCGCGGTGTACAAGGTGGACACGCTCACGCTCAAGGTGGAGGGCAAATGCACCGTGGGCTACCAGCCCGAGGAGATTGAAGTGCTTGGCGAATACCTCTATGTGGCCAACTCCGGCGGCTACATGGCGCCCAACTACGACAACACCGTGTCGGTGATAGAGCTTGAAGGGTTCAGGCAGATGCAGAAGATACCCGTCGGCATAAACCTTCACCGCATCAAGGCCGACCGCCACGGACGGCTCTGGGTTACGTCGCGCGGCGACTATGAGGGGATAAGCTCCAACCTCTATGTGCTTGAGAAGAAACGGGGGCGCAACGAGATGGAGGTTACCGACACGCTCGATATTCCCTGTTCGGACTTCTGCATAAGTGGCGACTCGCTCTATTATTACAGCACCGAGTGGAACAACTACACCCAGCGTAATACCATAACCTACGGAATTATCAATACGGAGACGCGCCGGCGAGTCAGCGGTTCGTTCATAACAGACGGCACGGAGGCTGACATAACGGTGCCCTACGGCATAAATATCCACCCCGACACGGGCGACATATACATCACCGACGCAAAAAACTACGTGTCGAGCGGCGTACTCCACTGCTATTCAAAAGACGGAACACACAAGTGGAGCGTGCGCACGGGCGACATTCCGGCCCACATGTGTTTCGTCAGGGGTTCAGTAAAATAAAAGGAAATGGGAAAAATCTGTCTTTATACAAAACGCCTTCTTGCCGTGCCGGCCGCCTTAGTGGCGCTTGGTCTGCCGTGTTCGTGCGAACACGACATCGACAACGTCAGTTCTGGACTTAACGACTATTACTACATCGAGCGCATGAAGAAGCTCAGGCTTGCCCCTGCCTATACAGGCAATACTTACCGTTGGACCGTCAGGACGGCATCGGGCGCCGACTCGCTCCTTTCTACCGACCGTGAGTATGTCTTCCTCGCGCAGCACGAAGGCGAGTATGTTATTACCTTCGAGCTTGACGACGGCGACCAAGGATACAAGCACACTTTCCCCGTTACGGTGCTTCATGAGGAGGTGGAGTACAGCCCTTATACGGCAAGCGTTTATGAGTATTGCCCTGCTCCGGGCCAGTTTGTCAACACAATGCCAATCTATGAGCCCGGCGACGACACTGAGACAATGCGCCAGAAGGCGGAAGACGACCTTGTGAACGACATAATGATAACCCTCGGGGCTTATGGAGGCTACGTCACGTTTGCCTTCGACCACACCGTGGTGAACGTGCCGGGCGAGAAAGACTTCTACATAAAAGGCAACTCTTTCTATTCCGACATACCCGGATATGCCGAACAACGGGGAGGAAGTTGCGAGCCGGGCATTGTGATGGTGGCGTTCGACCGCAACATGAACGGACGCCCTGACGACGACGAATGGTATGAGCTTGCCGGCAGCGAATATAACAACAGTGCCACGATAAAGAACTATACCATAACCTACAGCCGTCCGGTTGACCACAAGCCCGTGCCCGACATATCGGGAACGCTCACCGACACGCTCTACATACCATGGAAAGACAACCGCGGAAACAGCGGGCACGTGTATAAAAACATGTACCACACGCAGAGCTATTATCCCGAATGGACAGATGCTGACGAGCTTACGTTCAGCGGAACACGTCTGCCCGACAACGGCAAGGACGAGAGCGGATTCGGCTCCTATTACGTGCTCTATTCATATCCGTGGGGTTATGCCGACAATCATCCCAACGACTCTATCGACCTTAACAGTTTCGACATAGGCTGGGCCGTGGACAGTCATGGCAATAAAGTCAGTCTGCCGGGCGCCGACTTCATACGCGTCTATACTGGCGTAAACCAGTATTGCGGATGGATAGGCGAGACCTCAACCGAGATTTCGCGTGCCCAGGATTTGCATATAGATGTGGAACAGCCTGCGTCTGCGCGTGCAATGCTTGTTAAAAGAAGAAGACTGCAGTTTTCAAAATAATCAAGGTGTTTAATTAAAAAAGATTTTATGAAAAGGAAAATTTATTTACTATTGCTCATGGTGTTTGCCGGCGTTGTTTCATTCGCTCAGCATCCGAGTGTGCAGGGCGTTCCGCGTCCTGGGGCTAAGAACAGCGTGAAGTCAGAACCTGCGGTGGTTTATCCGAACATCGACTTCGGTATGATTGAGTATTGGGTCGGTGAAGGTGAAAATGAAGCAGCCCTTGTCGTTAAATGGGACGACGGAAAGGGAGGTAACAAAAATCTCGTTTGGGGTTACTATTGGGATGACGAAGAAGACGGAACGGGCGAAGCCATGCTGCGCGCCGTGGCAAAAGAAGACCCCAGATTTTACATGTTGGTCTATGGCAACACGCAGTATGGCGCGGCGATAGGCGGTATGGGCTACGACCTTAATGGCAACGGAAACATCGCTTTGGTTAAGGGCGGTACGAGCTTTGCCCTCACCGACGGTGTTTACAATACTTCTACGTATGACTTCGACAGCTGGACTTCCAACGATACGGAAGACCATTGGTGCGCCGGTTGGTACAACGGCTACTGGAGTTATTGGGTGACCAACACCGTAGCGGATGCTTTCGAGTATTCAGGTTTGGGCGCGTCATCGAGAAAACTTACTGACGGCTGCATCGATGGATGGTCGTTTATGTCCGACATGGACGTATGGTATAGCAACGACATGAGTGGTGAAGTGGAGTATGTCACGGCACCTGCAAGCGTCGCGAATCTTGCTCCGGCACGTGCCGAAGAAGAAACAACGGAGCCTACGACCTATAACACGGCCCGTTCATGGGAAGATTTCTTGGCCGACATAGAGAGGGCTAAAGACGGAGACATCGTTGCCTTTGCCCCCGGAATGCGCAATGAGGTGCTCAATTATGCCGAACGCATTACTATTGAGAAATCTTTGACGCTTGTCGGCAACGGCGTTATAACCAATGCTTATTTCTATTGCAAACAAGCAAGCAACAATGTGACATTCAAGGACTTTGTTTTCAATGGTTCACAAGATGGTTTCATACTTAGTCAAAACATAAACCTTACCGTAGAAAACTGCGTTTTTGAGAACTCCCTGACCAGTGGCGGTAAAGCGGCTGTTAATTACGAACGTTCTAAAAAAGGCTTTAATACGGAGTTGTTGATAAGCGGATGTAGGTTCTCGGGGAACAAGAATCCAAAAGGTGGTACGAGGACAGGAACATTGTATATCAAGGACATGCCTAACGTAACTGAGATAAATGCAAATATCGTGTCGTGTACTTTTGAAGGGAACGAAGCAAGCGAAGGCAGTGGCTTGTCGATAATCAACACTCCAAAAGTTGACTTCACCAACTGTGTGTTTGAGGGCAACGCGACAACCAATGATGGCGGTGTGACGATATACATAGCGAAAGGCGACGATGCGACGGAAGTCAGGTCGCTCGGCTACAACGTAATCGAAGGCACGATAACTGAAACCACTGACAGCCGTCTGTTGGAAACAGACATCATCGGCGAGGAACTAGCCCCTATACTCTCGTTGCAGGATGGCGAATATTACGTGATAAAGGGAGGACTTGCATATAATCATCTTCCTGCCAACACTGTGATAGACGGTATAACATGGCCTGACACAGACATTAAGGGGCTTGCGGTAGACTACACAAAACCCACACACAGCGGAGCCTGCCAGCTCATATATGACGAGGCCGGACAGCAGGCCGACTATACCAAAGGTACGTTCATCGTGAACGAAGACTGGTACGGACATCAAAACTCTACGGTTAATTTCCTTACTGATGAAGGTGAGTGGATTTACCGTGTTGTACAGAAAGAAAATCCGGGTATCGAGCTTGGATGCACCAACCAATACGGAACCATATATGGCGATAAGTTCTATTTTATAGCAAAGCAGGAGAAAGACCCCGGCGCAAGCATTGTAGGCGGCCGCATTACAGTATGTGACGCCAAGACCATGAAGGTGCTGAAGCAGATTCAGAACATCGCCGTTGACGACAAAGGCACAAGCATTGCCGACGGCCGCGGATTCCTCGGCGTTGACGAACATAAAGGTTATGTAGGAACAAGCAACGGCATCTACGTGTTAGACCTCGACAAACTGGAGATTACGGGCAGCGTGAGCGGAACCGGCAACGACGCCGACGACCCGTATCAGCAACTCTACGGAGGACAGATTGGCAACATGGTGCGCGTTAACGACCGCGTGTTTGCCGTTCATCAGAAGAACGGACTGCTCATAATAAACCCCGAAACCGACGAGGTGGAGCAGACCGTCGAGGCTCCCGAAGGATGGGGATTCGGTTCCGTGGTGCTGTCAAAAGACGGCAACCTATGGCTCAGCTTGGCGGCATCGTCAGGTTCAGGTCAGGCAGATAAACGTATCGTTAAGCTCGACCCGGTAACGCTCGAGCAGACCATCATAGAGTGTCCCGACGGCATTTACGGTCCTGCAAACTCATGGTATGCGTGGACTCCCGACTGCTTCTGCGCAAGCACGCAGAACAACGTGCTTTATTGGAACGGTGGAAACAGCAGCTGGTTCAGCGGCAAGACCGTATACAAATACGACATCGACAGCAATACCTTCAGCACGTTCATCGACTATAACGACGACCCCGACGGCTGGCAGATCTACGGCTGCTCGTTCCGTATAGACCCTGTTACCGACGAAGCCGTTGTAAGTCTGTACAAAGGCTACGGAGACCCCACATACGTAGTGCGCAAGTATGACAATGAGGGCACACAGCTTGCGGAGTATTCGATGATAAGCAACTACTGGTTCCCGTCGCTGCCGGTGTTCCCCGACAACGAGGCACCCGTCGTGGCGGACATGGACGGAGTGGATGTTACCGAGGGCAACGCCACAACCGTGTCATTGAAAGATGTTGCGACCGACGCCGACAATATGGATGCCGCCATAGTGAAGACTGTTAAGAGCGTGAGTGACGCTACTGTGCTGACGGCCGAGATGAACGGCGGCGACCTTGTCATCACACCGCTCAAGGCCGGAAGCGCTGACATAACCGTGCAGGTTAACTCTAACGGCAAGCTGGCCGAGACGGTTGTAAGCGTGACCGTGAACGAGGCTACGGGCATAGACGGTGTTGATACGGAAGACGCCGAGGTTGTAGGCCGCTATACGCTTGACGGCAAGATGCTCGACGCACCGCAGCGCGGCATCAACATAATACGCATGAGCGACGGCTCGATAAGGAAGGTCATCGTTCGTTGAGACATGCCTTGACGGCCGGCATCTGCGGCCGCAGATGTGATAAAAGCACGCCTGGCACGGCAGCCAGGCGTGCTTTTCCGCTTTCAGGCGTGCATGTTACGCAGGCAGTCGGGGCTTGTGCCGGCGCCGCCGGGACAGTCTCTGCCATGCCTTGAATAATAACGCTTGTAATGCTTTGATATTCAATGAATTGCAAAAGGTTATCTTTCGCACTGCGAAAGATAACCTTTTGCGTTGTGAAAGACAACCTTTTACACGATAAAAGGCAGCCTTTTGCATTGCAGAAGGCTGCCTTTCGTTTTTTATCTGTTATTATGCCATGTCCGTTTTGCTGTCGGCTTATGCAGCGAAGTCCACACTTTTCTTATTGTCAAGTAGAACTTCTCGGCCAGCCAGAACGGGCACTTGCCCCGCAGCAGGGCTGCCGACAGGCGGAAAACGGCGCCCTCGGGCTTGTAGCCGAGCAGGGAGTCGGTCTCGCCGAAGTCGAGATTGTGGCTGCGTATGGTGCGCAGCACGTTGAGCATGCCTATCTGCAGCGGCGTGGTGAAGCGTCCCTCGGTGTCGTTGACGGTGAAGAAGTCGAGCACCACGCAGTTGGAGCGCAGGAACGAGCGCACGTGCTTGGGCGACGTGGTGTGTGTGTACGAGCCGGCGTTGTCGTCGCTGTAGAAGTAGACCGGGTCGTTGATGAAAGAGCGGCGGGCGTAAAACATCAGGCGTGTCATTACCGAGAAGTCTTCGCAGAAGTCAATGCCCGGCACGAGACGGATGCCGTTGTCGGTGAACAGACGGCGGCGGTAGAGCCGTCCCCACATGCGGTTTGACACCATGTTCTGGCAGAGCAGGAGGCCGAGGTAGTGCCGTTCGTCGCCACCCTGGTAAGGTTTGTTCACGGCTGATATGCCGTCGCGCGTCACGCGCTGCCATCCGCCGTCCACCATGTCGGCGCCGCTGCGCTCCATGCCGGCTGCCAGCAGGCTTATTGCGTCGAGCGGCATGTAGTCGTCGCTGTCTACAAACGTCAGGCAGTCGCCCGTGCAAGAGTCTATCAGCTTTTGCCTTACGGCGCCTATGCCGCTGTTCTTCTCGTTATGAATTATCCTCACCTGTGCCTGGCGTGCGGGATACCGTGCCATGACCGAGCGCAGCACGTCGATGGAGTGGTCGGGCGTGCAGTCGTCGACGAACACGAATTCGAGGTCGGCGTATGTCTGTCCGAACAGCGACTCAGCACAGCGTGCTATGTATTTCTCAACCCCGTAGACGGGTACCAGTACCGATATCTTCATGTCGCAGGCTTTTATTTGCTTATACAAGGTAACTTATGAACAGTGTGATGTTGTAGCCCAGGAGCCACGCCGTAAGCACCATGAGCAGTCCGCGCAGCCATGCGGCGGCGCGTCCGGTCTCCAGCTTCTTGACGAGGAAACCTATGGCTATCGGTATTACGAACAGCCAGTGGGCGCCCATGATGTAGACTTCGTTGATGCCGAAGCCCAGTCCCATGTGTATTGCCATGTCGAAGGCGAAGCCGCTGAGCGCCATCCAGAGGAAGCGCGACCGCCGTCCGCACCATATTCCGGCCAAGAAGAGCATCATGAGCAGCGCCTCGACAATGTAGTTTATGGCCCAGCGGTAGTTTACTACCACGGGACGGCTGCGCAGGGTGTCCTGCAACAAGTAGTCCTGGTGCAGCTGTATAGACTCGCCGAAGAGGTTTTCAACGGCCGTCGACACGCGCGACGTTGTTCCGTCAGTCCATTTCATGAACTCGCTGTTGCCCATGGGCTTGCCTGCATGCTTGTTCCACGGCTGCTTGTGGTCGCTTACATATTTTGCCTTTATCCTGCGCTTCATCTCCTGGTTGAAGGCTTTCTCTATCTCGGTGCTGTCCTTCAGCTTCGTTGTGTCGCGGAACTGCGCCAGCATTTTCTGCCGTTTCTCGGCGTTCTTTTTGGCAAGGGCGGCGTGGTTGGCCTTCTCCCTGGGCAGCACGTAGGTGCGGTATTCCCAGCGGGCGAAGCCCCATATCAGTGCGGCGGGCAGCAGCACGGCGAACAGGAAGTACTTCAGGCGGAAGAACTTGCGCCCGTTTGTGAACAGCGAATACAGGTAGGTCTTGATGCCGTTGCTAAGGGTTACGCCGGCCGTAATGAAGAACAGCACCACGGTCTGCCATATCTTGAACGTCGTGCCGGCCTGCATCTTCATGCCTGCGATGTAGATTGTGAAGACAAGCAGGAACATGGAGATGCAGAAATGGTCGGGGACGACGGCTGCCACCATGACGTAGGCGAACGAAAACAGCATGGTCGACAGTATTGCAGAGTCTGCCCAACGCAGCTTTATGATGTCCCTGAATATGCGGAACATGAACACGAAGGCGTAGAAGGCGCACAACAGCAGCGGTATGGCTACTATGAACTGCACCAGGTTGACGCCGGTAAGTCCGGTGAGCCATGCGTTAAGCTGCGACAGCGGCCACACCATGAACGACAGCAGCGGGTGGCGGTAGACGTTGTAGTTGGCCGCCCAGTGCGTAACCACCGAGTAGGTTATGGGGTCGAAGCCCGAGATTGTGAAGTTCTTGATGAAAACGTTCCAGTGGCCGGCGTTCGCTTTGGTGAACAGGTCGATGTTGCGCGCTATGACGAAGGCGTGCAGCGTGACGAGCATCACAAGCGTCAGGGCCGCCGCGAGCCATTCTTCGCGCTTTACCTTGAATAGTCTTATAAGTTTCTTCATGTTGTTTCCTTTCATTTTGTTGTGTTATCCTGCTGCGCCGCCGCGTGCGGCAACGTTGCCTTGAGGGGCGGCTTATCTGAATGGTTTGTAGTAGCTTTCGTTGGCGAAGTCGAGCAGTTCCGTGTCACCGCGGCTGTCGCCGTAGGCCGTCAGCCAGTATTCTGTGCGCTCGGGGTAGAGCTGCAAGAGCCTTTTAACCTTTTCCTCGCCGTAGCAGTTCTTGGTAAGGAAGCGGCCGGTTAGCACGCCGTTGCGCACCTCAACCATGGTTCCGATTACGTAAACGTCGGGCATGTCGTAGAAAAACGGCTCCACCCAGTTGTTCACGCTTGCGCTTATTATTATCGCCTTGCCGCCTTCGGCCAGCACTTCGCGCAGCTTCTCCATTCCTTTTGGCCGCATCATGCCTGTCTTTTTCCCGGCGAAGCGTGCGCAGATTGCGTTGAAGTCGTCTTCCTTCATGCCCTTGAAGCAGTATGAGAAAACCTTTTGCTTGGCCTTCCAGTTGGGGTACAAGCCTATCTTCATCAGCAACAGCAGCGGCAGGTAACGCAGGAAGCACAGCGCAAAGTCCTTGTCGCCCTTGGCGAAACGTATGAATTCGATAAGCGAGTCGCTGCGTGTAAGCGTGCCGTCGAAGTCGAAGGCGTATATCTTTCCCAACGGATATTTGCTTGTGTCAATGTCGTTCATCGTTCTTGTTCCTTGTTGTCTTGTCCGTGCAGGCAGCCGCTTGTCACGCCGTATGCCTGTCATTTGATGTATATAAGTATCAGGAAGGTCAGCGCCCACAGCACTACAACGAGCTGTGTGAACCTGTCGCGCAGCATTATCTTTGTGGGGTCGCCGCTCTTCTTGTCAACCACTGTAATCTGTATGTAGCGCAAAAGGCCGAGCAGTACGAACACCGAAGTGAGGTAAAGCAGGTCGGAACCGAGGCGCGCCACGACCTCCGGCGACACAGTGTACATGATGTAGCACACTAAAGTGACTGAAGCCGTTATGGTAATTGCCTGGTTAATGAACGTCAGGTTGTAGCGTATCGTGTTCTTGCGGGGCGGCTCTCCGGTCTCGTTCATGCGCAGTACGTCGTCGCGGCGCTTGGCGAACGAGAGGAAGAGCGTAAGCAGGAACGTCATCAGTACTAGCCACTTACTCAGCGTTATGTCGGTGGCGAAGCCGCCGGCGAGCACCCTCAGCACGAAGCCGAAGGCCACTATGCAGACGTCGACGATGGCGTATTGCTTCAGCTTTGCACAGTAGCAGATGTTCAGTATGTAGTAAAACAGTAGCACGCCGCCTACCTTCAGTATGTGTCCGCGGTCGCCTAACAGGGCCGTCATCAAGGCTGCCAGGACGAACATCAGCGCCATCAGCATCCACGCCGTGCCCATACTTACCGCGCCGGAGGCAAGCGGACGCTTGCATTTTACGGGGTGCCGGCGGTCGGCTTCGACGTCGTTAATGTCGTTGAAGCAGTAGACTGACGACGCCACGAAGCTGTATGCCAGGAACGTAAGCACCGAAGCGCGTATGTCTTCGGGGTCGAGCAGGCTGCCGCCGAAGAACATCGGCATTAGCACGAATGCGTTTTTGAGCCACTGGTGCGGGCGTATTAGTTTTAGTATGTTGTTCATATAAGTCATTATGGTTAAAGTAGTTTCAGGCAACAGGCTGCCGTTTGCCGTGCCACATGCCTGACTTTGCGCGCTGTCACCCTTTCTTCTTTGTGAGCGGAGCCGTCGCCTTGTCGATTATTTTGTGCAAGATCCACGCCAGAACGGTCGAGATTGCTATCATTGCGAGCGCCGTCAAAAGGTAGCCGAGACGGTATTGCGTTATGTTTTTAAGCACGAACTGTATGTGGATGAGGTACATTTCAAGGCTTATCGTGCCTATGAATGCCAGCACGCGCAGCACCCGTTGCGGCGTATGGCGGAACAGTTCGGAGAATAGCAGGATGCCCGAGACGGTCAGCGGAATGTATACCATGCGCTCGAGGAACAGCGGAAAGCGTCCGCGCCACGACTCCTCGAACTCTATGCACATGGCAAGGCTCATCACGAACGTGAGCAGTATGAGCCAGATTGACGACCCTTCGATTGTCCGTTTCTCCTTTACCATCTGGCCGCAATTAAGTCCGATGAGGAATATAGGTATGCGACTGAAGAATATTTCGAGGTGTCCCACGGCCTGGTGTACGGGCGGATAATACTGCACCATTACCGCAAGGAGCATTGAAAGGGCTGCCAGCCAGCGGTAGGACGGGCTTCGCTGTATCAGGTTCATGTAGGCCGGGGCTATTGTGTAGAGCATCATTATCGACGGAATGAACCAGAACGTGAGGTCGTCTATGCGCCAGAAGCTCCAACCTATCAGTATGTTGGCTATAAGGTTGGGTATGTCCGGGCTGTAGCCTCCGCCCGGAGTGTTGAGGTAGTTGGGTATGTAGAACAGGCAGGCGATGACCAGCCACGCCGGATATACGCGCAGGTAGCGCTTCTTGAAGAAACGGACGGGCGAGGGGTCCTTCGTCCACGAGTACCAGAGCCCTATGCCACTGAGGAACAGGAACATGTCCACGCCGACGTTGCCGCAGCGCACAAGGCCGTAGAGGGCGTTGCTCTTGGGCATCCACACGTGGAAGAACATGACGAAGAGCATGGCCAGTCCCATCAGTTCGCCACGGTAGCGGCTTATTCCGGATAGTTCTATTGGTCGTTTCATCAGTGCAGTTTAGGTTTTGGTATGTACCTGAACGCGAGCTTGAATACCCATGCGAACAGGATGGAAGCTATGATGTAGATTACCAGCCCGGTGTAGACCTGGCCGCGGTACGACATCTTTATTATTATCTCGCGCGTTATCGGATGGACCACGAACAGTGCCGACGATATGGCTCCAAACCACACGCATGGTGCGAGGGCTTTCTCGGGTATCAGCTTTACGGTGGCTATGGCGCCCGTAACGATGAACAGCGGCACCCACAGCCACGCCTGGAAGTTGAAGCTGCCGGCGAAAACGACGACGGCTGAAACGGCGGCTATGGCGGCGTAAGCCCACGAGGAAAGCTCCCTGCCATAGCGTGCATAGAGTACGCCGGCGCCGAACGGCAGCATGCCTCCTATGAAATTATAGCGTATGCGGTTGAGTATCTCGCCTCCCGGGTCGTTGGCGGGCGTGAATACGGCCTGCGCCAGCCAGCAGGCGACGATGAGTGCGACGGCATAGAGCGACGGCCTGCGGTAGACGAGGAGGCGGTAGACGATGTAAAGCTGTATCATCAGTCCGAAGAACCAGTACGGGCCGGGCTTGATGATGTGGTCGGGGTCGGGCATTATGTTGATGTACATGAGCAGCTGGGCGACGACCCTGCCCACCGTGTAACCGTGGTATCCGTGCGGGTGCAGGTAGCTCACCACGGCGAAGGCTATGTAGCCCAGGAACATGAGGCGCAGTAGCTTCATGTAGTGGTAGCCGGTGAACGACAGCGCGCCCACCCTCGGCACGTTGCTCTGCTGCTCGTACTTTGCCACGAGGCCGAAGCCGCTTATAAAGAGGAACACCGGCACGCCGTAATGGCCGAAGAACGACAGCACGTGTACGAACAGGTAGCTGTCAGGCGACATGAGCCTGTCGAGCAGCTGCATGGGCTTTGCCACGTTGAATGTGTACTCGTTTTCCTTTACGGCGAAACCGAGGAAGTGGCAGTAGTTGTGCAGCATTATTCCGAGTATTGCTATGCCTCTTAGGGCTTTAGACTCGGCTAGCGTGAGAAGTGAATTTTTCATTTGGCTGTGTTTTGTTGTTACTTACGCCGTGCGGCTTGCTTAATCCTCGCCGGAGAAGTCCAGCTTGTCGTAGTCCGTGGTGTTCTTGAGTATTCGCGGGCGCTTTTCGTTGTATCCGGGACTTAGCACGTTCAGGTCGTCGCGGTAGTCGGGCGAGCTTATGCCGCCAAGGTACAGCAGCAGGTGGGGCAGCGCGTCGGTCATGTACCGACGGTCGCGCGCCTTCAGTATGTTGCCGTATACGTCGGGATTCTTGACTATGTACTCGTGCGAACACCATATCCAGAACGGTATGTCGAACTCTTCGCGCGCCAGTCGGGCGGTTATTTCGGTAGAGTGCATGCGCCCGTAGAAGTGCACGCCTTCGCCGTAGCACTCCTCGCCGTGGTCGGGCACGTACACCACCACGGCCTCCTCGTCTTCGAAGCGTTTGATTATCTGGTCAACGATGGAGTCGTTGTAAAGTATGGCGTTGTCATAGTCGGCCAGTATGCGCAGCTCTTTCTTCTTGAGGTCGGGGCGCTCGTAGTCGTCAGGGGTGAAGTGTGCGCGGTCGCGCGGGAAGCGTGTGCGGTAGTCTACGTGCTGCCCTTTCAGGTGGAAAATTATGAGGTTGTTCTCCTTGTTCTCCTTTTCCAGCTTGTCGTATGCGGCCAGCAGGTTGTCGTCGAAGCGGTAGAGGTGCTTGTTGCGCGTGTCGAACATGGCCTCGCTAAGCTCCGGATTGTTGAGGAAGAAGCCTCCGCTGAAGTCGTATACCGCCTCCTTTGCCTGTGGCAGGAACTGGTTTGTGAGGAACGTCACATGGTAACCGGCCTTGCGGAACAGTTCGGGGAAGAGCGGATAGTCGCACCATTCGCCCTTGTCGCCCACGGTGTAGAGCGAGAACAGGTATTTGAACACGAAGCTCGTGAGGTTCCACGGAGCCACCACGTCGGTGAAAGGTACGAGCCGTCCGCGCTTGGCCCTGTCCTCCTGGCGCGGCGTCGTGGGCATGCCGTAGCCGTAGAGGCTGGCATGGTGGCGGTTGTAGCTTTCGCCTATGATGACTACAATGTTCTTGCTGCGGTACGAGCAGCTGTCAACCTGCGCCTTGTCTATGTTGTCGACGAGCTTCCTTACCTGCTTGGCGGTAAGCTCGTTGGCGTATATGCTGAAAGCGAGGCGGTAGACGGGGTGGAACATCACGGCACAGTCCTTGCGCGTAAGCTCGTGCTCCACGCTGCCGATGTTGTCGTAAGACATCAGCCGCACGTAAGCCGCCTTGTTGTTCCATCCCGTGACGAGGCTGTATGTGAAGGCGGCAACGAGCGCCCCGCCGAGCCACGGCTGCAACTTGTCGCCCATGCCGGCGTAAGAGTCAGTAAAGCGTTTGGCCTTGGCCGATATCCATGCACGCAGCTTACCGGCGCGCGTTAGCATGATGGTCCACGCCACGTGTGCCAGCAGAACCAGCAGCACCCAGCCCACCCGGCTGAATATTATGTCGGGCGAGAGGTATGACTCGATGAATTCCGACGCCTCGTCGCTGTTGGTCTCGCCCACGAGCAGCAGCATGGTAGGCGTTATCGTGGTGTCGAACTTGACGAAACAGTACACGTCGACGAGCGCCACGGCGTATGCCGCAACGTACATGACGCGCTTCGCCCACAGGCCCACCTTGCGTGGTATGAGCCACAGCAGGAGCGTGAGCAGGCACACGTCGACCAGCAGTTCCTCGGGCGCCAGTGCATAGGCGTGGTGGCCGCGCTTGGCGGGCACCACGGCGTATATGGCCACCAGGCCCAGTATGTACATGAAGACGGCAAACGCCCCATAGTCCCTGAACGGCTTGAGCACGGCCGCCAACGCACGCCTTATTATGTCCATGAATTTCATTATTGATGCTTGGTTTTATTAAAATAACGCAAAATCGCATGCAATATGACACAATCCGTACGTTGTCCATATTGCCTGTATGTCGCTTATTTTCGGCAAAAATACATCTTTTTATCTTATTTACAATGAATAAATGTGGAAAAGTGCTGTTTGGCGTGCGGCGTGGCGTTGGCGCACGGGCAGGCGGAGGTTTTGCAAAAGGCCGTGTTTCGGCATGCAAAAGGCATCCTTTTGCATGCTAATATGCCGTGTTTTGCATCGCAAAACACGGCATATTGCAAGTTGTTGGATACCAATATGTTACACACTATGACGGCTTACTGCCATGCGTAAAGGTTGTTGGCGCGTATGAATCTTGCCACGGCGGGGGGTACGAGGCCGTCAATGGGTTCGCCTGCGGCTATGCGGCGGCGCACTTCCGTGCTGCTGCCGGGTATCAGGCCGGTGTCGGCAAGGGTCACTCCGGCAGGCATCGACGTGGCGTCCACTGGCGTGCCTTCGCGCGGATAGACCACTATTGGGTAACGGGCGAGTATCTCGCCGGCGGCGTACCATTCGCCGAAGCGGTCCCAGTTGTCGGCTCCTATGAGCAGAGTGAACCGCCGTCCGGGATAGTCGGCCGACATGGACTGCAACGTGTGCCACATGTATGACGGCCGGGGCATGCGGAACTCGTAGTCGGAGGGCGCCATGTGCGGCTCGTCCTTCAGTGCCAGGCGCACCATCTCGAGGCGCAGGCAGTCGTCGAGCAGCCGCTCGTTGCGCTTGAAGGGGTTTTGCGGGGATACGACAAACCATATCTCGTCGAGCCCGGCAAGGCCGAGCAGCCTTCTTGCAAGCTCTATGTGCCCGTTGTGTACTGGGTTGAACGAACCTCCGAAGATACCAGTCGTGGTCATGGCTGTTGCTGTTAAGTGTGTGGTTTTGCGCGTGTTCAGGCGCCTATGAAGTCCCTTATTGCCTTGAGTGCTTCGCCGACGGCGTGGTCGAGGTCGTCGTTGACTATCACTTTGTCGAAGCGCGGGGCGAACTCCAGCTCGAACGAGGCGCGCGCCAGGCGGTCTTCAATCACGGCCGGGGCGTCTGTGCCGCGTCCCTCGAGCCTGCTCCGCAGCTCGTCTATCGAAGGGGGCTGTATGAAGATGCTCAGTGCGCGGCTGCCGTAAAACTCCTTTATGTTGCATCCGCCCTTGACATCGACGTCGAGCACTACGTTGTCGCCCCTCTCGAGCTGGCTCTCCACCTGGCTTTTCAGCGTGCCGTAATAGCGGTCCTTGTACACCTCCTCGTATTCGAGGAACTCTCCGCCGGCTATCTTCCGTCGGAACTCGTCAGGCGTGAGGAAGAAGTATTCTACGCCGTGGCGCTCGGTGCCGCGCGGCAGGCGGCTCGTGCATGATACGCTGAAGGCCATGTTAAGCTCCTTGTGCGACATCAGGCGGCCTATTATCGTGCTTTTGCCGCTGCCGCTCGGGGCAGAGAATATTATTACTTTTCCGGGCATTGTCTTTGGTTTTATGTGGTAAGCAAAAGGTGAAAAAGGGCGGCGCGGAGCCTGCGGCAAGTGCCGTCGGTCCCGCGCCGCGGTATGTTTATAATACGTTGAGCACCTGCTCCTTTATCTGCTCGAGCTCGTCTTTCATCTTCACCACGATGTTCTGCATCTCGGCGTTGTTGCTCTTGCTGCCCGTGGTGTTTATCTCGCGTCCCATTTCCTGTGCTATGAAGCCGAGCTTCTTGCCCTGGCCTATGCCGTCGGCCATGGTCTCGCGGAAGTATTTCAGGTGGTTGGCAAGCCTTTGCTTCTCCTCGCTGATGTCGAGTTTCTCTATGTAGTAGATAAGCTCCTGCTCCAGTCTGTTCTTGTCATACTCAATCTCGGGTATGCTCTTGAGCCCTTCAATGATGCGCTGGCGTATCTTCTCGACGCGCGACTTCTCGTAGACCTCTATCGAAGCGAGCAGCGATGCTATGTTGTCCACCTTCTCGGTGAATTTGCGGCAGAGTGCTTCGCCCTCCTGCTTGCGGAAGTCAACCAGTGCAGACAGTGCTTCGTCGACGCCGTGGCTGACAACGGCCCATTCCTCGTCGCCGAGCTCTTCGGCCTCGGTCTTGGTCATTACGTCGGGCATGCGCAGCAGTGTGGTAAACCAGTCCTGCGGCTCGGGAATGCCCGAACCGGCTGCAATGTCCTTAATCTGTTTGTAATAGTTTTCAACAAGTGCCTTGTTTATGGGCGCGGCTTCGGCCGCCTCGTCCTTTTCCACCCATACCGAGACGTCGACCTTACCCCTGAGAAGCGCCTTCGACACTGCCTGGCGTATCTCCATTTCCTTCTCCCTGTATAGCGGAGCTATGCGTGTCGACAAGTCCAAAGCCTTGCTGTTGAGCGATTTGATTTCTACGTGTATTTTCTTTCCGTTGAAAGTTACGACAGACTTTCCGTAACCCGTCATTGACTGTATCATTGCTCTTTTGTAGTTAAATTTATGCAAAAGTACATATTTCTTCGGAAAAAAGCTTATTTTTGCACGTTATTTAAAAAGATATTTTCATTTTATGTCTTGCATTTTAAATATAGAGACAAGTACTAACGTGTGTTCGGTGGCTGTAAGCCAAGGCGGAGTATGCCTGTTCAAGAGGGTCGACAATAGCGGCCCCAACCATGCCGTAGCCCTGGGTGTGTTTGTTGACGAGGCTTTGTCATTTGTCGACAGCAGGGCCATACCGCTCGATGCCGTAGCCGTAAGTTGCGGCCCCGGCTCTTATACCGGGTTGCGCATTGGCGTGTCGATGGCCAAGGGCATCTGCTATGGCCGCGGCCTGAAACTGATAGCCGTGCCTACTCTCGAACTGATGGCCGTGCCAGTATTGCTCGAGCACGAGCTTGACGACGACACCCTGCTCTGCCCGATGCTCGACGCGCGCCGCATGGAGGTGTACGCCGGCATTTACGACCGGGCGCTTCACGAGGTGAGGCCGGTGCAGGCCGATGTGGTCGACGGTGATACTTATAGGGAATACCTCGACAAGGGCAAGGTGTGCTTCTTCGGCAACGGGGCGTGCAAGTGCCTCGACACAATAAACCACCCCAACGCCGTGTTGGTAAAGGGCATAGAGCCTTTGGCCGAGTACATGTTCCCCCTGGCCGAGAAACGAATGGCCGAAGGGCGGTTCGAGGACGTGGCTTACTTTGTGCCTTTCTACCTGAAAGACTTTGTGGCTAAGACGCCTAAGAAACTGCTGTAAGCATTATATGGTGCGGACCTGGGCATGCGGCACGGTTGTGCGCGTGCGTCTTTGTCCGCCATGATGTAAAAGACCTTAATTACTTAAAGTCTTAATTTAAATTACCGAATTAGTAAATGAACATCGAAGGATTGGACTATAACACCCAAAGGGAACAACTTATACTGCCCGAATACGGCCGCGAAGTGCAGAAGATGGTTGACTATGCCGTGACCCTTGAAAACAGGGAAGACAGGCAACGGTGCGCCGAGACGATAGTAGGCATAATGGAAAGGATGTTCCCCCAGACACAGGATAATATTAACTACCAGCAGAAGCTGTGGGACCACCTCGCCATAATGAGCGACTTCAAGTTGGATATTGATTACCCGGTCGACATCAATGAGGCCAGGAACATAATGAAAAGGCCGCAGCCGATGGAATATCCCAAGCAGACCAACCCTGTAAAGCACTATGGCAGCATGGTGTTCGAACTCTTCGAAAAGCTCAAGACAATGGAACCCGGTCCCGAACGCGACGAACTGACAAGGCTTACGGCCAATCAGATGAAGCGTAACCTGATGCAGTGGAGCCACGGTTCGAGCGACGACGAGAAGATAGCGTCGGACATGGCACGCTTTACGGACGGCAAGATACAGATTGACCTTGATACTTTCAGGTTCAACATCGGCAGCATGAAGGACCATGCTGACAGGCGGCGTAAGAAGAGATGAAACCTTTGCAGGCAAGATTAACTTATAAAACCACCCGATAATGGATTCATTCATCATTGAAGGCGGACATCCGCTGAGCGGTACCATAACCCCGCAGGGGGCCAAGAACGAGGCACTTGAAGTCATTTGCGCCTCGCTCCTGACTTCAGACGAGGTCAGGATAAGCAACATTCCGGACATTCTCGATGTCAACAACTTGATACAGTTGCTCGTCGACATAGGGGTGGAAGTGGAGCGTATCGGAAAGAACGAATACGTTTTCAAGGCTGGGAATATCTGTCTTGACTACCTTGAAAGTGACGAGTTCATACACAAGTGTGCGTCGCTGCGCGGCAGCGTCATGCTTATCGGGCCGTTGCTCGCCAGGTTCGGCAAGGCCGTCGTCACCAAGCCCGGCGGCGACAAGATAGGCCGCCGCAGGCTGGATACACACTTCCTGGGTTTCAAGTATCTGGGCGCCGAGTTCACGCACAACGAGGAACGGGGCACGTTCGAGATAAACGGAGCCAACCTTAAGGGGTGTTATATGCTGCTGGACGAGGCCTCGATTACGGGCACTGCCAACATAATTATGGCCGCTGTGCTGGCCAAGGGCACCACTACCATATACAACGCGGCCTGCGAACCTTACATACAACAGCTCTGCCACATGCTTAACCGAATGGGGGCGCGCATCAGCGGAATTGCCTCTAACCTGCTTACGATAGTAGGTGTGGAAAGCCTGCACGGCACCAGCCACAAGATATTGCCTGACATGATAGAGGTCGGTTCGTTCATAGGCATGGCCGCAATGGTGGGCGACGGCATTCGCATCAAGGACGTATCGGTACGCAACCTCGGCATCATTCCCGACACGTTCCGCAAGCTGGGCGTTAAGATTGAGATAGACAACGACGACCTTGTAATACCCCGTATGGAGCATTACGAAGTGGAGTCGTTCATCGACGGTTCGATAATGACACTGGCGGACGCACCCTGGCCGGGAATAACCCCCGACCTTATATCGGTGCTTCTCGTTGTCGCCACGCAGGCCAACGGCAGCGTATTGCTGCACCAGAAGATGTTCGAGAGCCGCCTGTTCTTTGTCGACAAGCTGATAGACATGGGCGCGCAGATAATCCTTTGCGACCCTCACAGGGCTGTGGTGGTAGGCCACGACCATAAGAAACGGCTGCGGGCAGGCCGCATGACGAGTCCCGACATCCGCGCGGGCATAGCCCTGCTCATCGCAGCTTTGAGCGCAGACGGCACCAGCCGCATTGACAACATTGCGCAGATTGACCGCGGATACGAGGACATTGAGTCGCGCCTGAACGCCCTGGGAGCGAAGATAGAGCGCGTTAAATGATGTGTTTTTGCAGGCAAGTTGCCGCGTCCGTCGAGGCGTTGCGTAACTTGCGGCTTGCAATCGGATGATTATGATAAGGACTGAAGAGGTTTACAAGATTGGTAAGATAGGGAAACCGCACGGTGTTAAGGGCGAAGTTTCGTTCATGTTTGACGATGATGTGTTCGACCGCGTCGACTCCGACTACCTTGTTTTGATGGTAGACGGCATACTCGTGCCTTTCTTTTTCGAGGAATACAGGTTTAAGACGGGTGAGACGGCTCTTGTCAAGTTCTGCGACATAGACACGAAGGAACAGGCGCAGGAGCTGACGGGATGCGATGTGTATTTCCCGAAAAAGCTCTCCGACCGTGGCGAAGACGAGCTTACGCTTGAAGAACTTTGCGGCTTCAAGGTGCTCGACGCCGACGACGGCGACCGCCTGATAGGAGAGATTGCATACGTGGACGACGCTACGGAGAACGTGCTTTTCGGCGTGGAAACGCCCGACGGAGGCGAAGTCCTCATTCCTGCGTCAGACGATTTCATTACCGGAATAGACACCTCAAGCCGTGAAATACGTGTCAGCCTGCCTGCCGGACTGCTCGACATAGGCAGCTAAGGCACGGCGGCAAGCCAACCGGAAGTTAACTAAATGTGCATAACAACAGATATATGAAAAAGCAAATAGCCATCCTCGGCTCGACAGGTTCGATAGGAACTCAGGCCCTTGAAGTCATAAAGGAGCATTCCGACTTGTACGAGGCGTACTGCCTTACGGCAAATAACAAGGTGGAGCTGTTGGCCAGACAGGCACGCGAGTTTAATCCCGCGGCAGTAGTCATAGCCAACGAAGATAAGTATGACGAGCTGAAAAGCCTGCTTGCCGACCGTCCCGACATAAAGGTCTACGCCGGAAAGAAGGCATTGGACGAGATAGTCGAGGCACAGCCGATAGACATGGTGCTTACGGCTATGGTGGGTTTCGCCGGACTTAACCCTACTATCCATGCAATAAAGGCCGGCAAGAAGATTTGCCTTGCCAATAAGGAGACACTCGTCGTCGCAGGAGAGCTTATATGCAAGCTCGCCGCAGAATACCATTCGCCGATTATACCGGTAGACAGCGAGCACTCGGCGATATTCCAAAGCATAATAGGCGAGGGCGACAACGGTATTGAGAAGATACTCCTTACTGCGTCGGGAGGTCCGTTCCGCAATTTTACGAAAGACCAGTTGGCTACCGTTACCAAGGCCGACGCACTGAAGCACCCTACGTGGAACATGGGTGCTAAGATTACGATAGACAGCGCTACGATGATGAACAAGGGCTTCGAGGTTATCGAGGCCAAGTGGCTCTTCGGCGTTCCTGCCGACAAGATACAAGTGCTTGTCCATCCGCAGAGCATCGTTCACAGTGCGGTGCAGTTCTGCGACGGTGCCGTAAAGGCCCAGTTGGGTGTTCCCGACATGCGCCTGCCCATCCAGTTCGCCTTCACTTACCCCGACCGTCTTCACCTTAACGGCGAGCGTCTCGACCTGTTCAAGCACCCGCTCGAGTTCTTCGAGCCTGATCTGGACAAGTTCCGCTGCCTTGCCCTGGCGTTCGAGTCAATCCGCCGCGGCGGCAACATGCCTTGTATAGTCAACGCCGCTAACGAGATTGTCAACCGCGCGTTCCTTGAGGACAGGTGTTCGTTCATGCAGATGGCCGACATCATAGAGAAGACCATGGACCGTGTGGCGTTCAGCAGCAAGCCCGATTACGACACGTATATAGCAACAGACGCCGAGGCAAGGCGCGTTGCAAGCGAGATGTTGTAACCGCAGGGCGCTTTTTACATGATTACAAGCCGACGATTTACATTATATTATAAGATTAACAAACCGTATTCAGAGGGTTACCGGCCGTGCGCATGCGCCTGTTTTGTGGCGCAACATAATGTCGGCGCGCCGTGGCCGCACCCTGATTCCCATTAAACAAGAACAAAGACGACATGGAAGTATTTTTGATAAGACTGCTCCAGTTCATGCTGGCAATCTCGATCCTTGTGCTGCTCCACGAGGGCGGACACTTCTTTTTCGCCAAGCTTTTCGGCGTTAGGGTAGAGAAGTTCTACCTGTTTTTCGACCCCTGGTTCCATCTTTTCGAGTTCAAGCCCAAAAGGAGCGACACCACCTACGGCGTAGGCTGGCTGCCGTTGGGCGGTTACTGCAAGATTTCGGGAATGATAGACGAGTCTTTCGACACCGAGCAGATGAAGAAACCGGCGCAGCCCTGGGAGTTCCGCTCCAAGCCTGCGTGGCAGCGTTTGCTCATCATGGTCGGCGGTGTGCTGGTCAACTTCCTGCTCGCCCTGTTCATTTACGCCATGGTACTGTTCACCTGGGGCGACTCTTACTACGCCCTCAAGGACATGTCGATGGGTATGAAGTTCAACGATTCGGCCAAGGAAATAGGTTTCCGCGACGGCGACATACTGCTGCGCACCGACGAGAAGACGCTCGACAGGTTTGAGGTTGACATGTACCGTGCCATAGCCAACGCCCATACGGTAACCGTTCTGCGCAACGGCAAGGAAGTAACGCTTGCCATGCCCGAGGACATGAGCCTGCTCACGATGGTGAAGGAGGAGCCTGTTTTCGCCCGTCCGTTCATCCCCGCCGAGGTTGACAGCGTGCTGGCCGGCTCACCGGCGCAGAAGGCTGGTATAAGAAAGGGCGACAAGCTGCTGGCCATAGGCGGCGCGAGCGTCGACTCGTGGAACGAGTTTGACAACCAGATAGGCCGCTTGCAGGACGTAATGGCGGCAGCCAAAACCCCTGCCGACAGCCTCAAGGTGCGCACCACTACCATAGTGTTCAGCCACAAGGCCACGCCCGCCGTGCGCGACACTGCACAGGTAGTGCTCAATGGCGACCTTACACTCGGCGTGGGCAAGACATATCTCGGCACGTACTACAAGCCCGTCAAGCTGGAGTACGGCTTCTTCGAGAGCTTCCCCGCAGGTGCAGTCTACGGCGTCAACGTGCTTCGCGGATACGTTGACGACATGAAATACGTCTTCACGGCGGACGGTGCCAAGTCGCTCGGCGGCTTCGGTGCGATAGGCAGCCTGTTCCCTCCCGTGTGGGACTGGATGATGTTCTGGCGCATGACGGCTTTCCTGAGCATAATCCTCGCCTTCATGAACATACTGCCCATACCGGCATTGGACGGCGGCCATGTGCTCTTCCTGCTCTACGAGATGATAACCCGCCGCAAGCCGAGCGAGAACTTCCTCATCAGGGCCGAGTACGTAGGCTTCGGCATACTGATACTGCTCATGGTCGTGGCCAACCTTAACGACATACTAAGATGGCTCGGCTACATGTAGCCGTCTGACTTTCAGGCATGTTAAAAAGACAAGTCCGGCGTAAATGAAGACGGTAGCCTAATGGCTGCGTTTCCATCATTTACGCCGGACTTTTGTATTATTCCTATTCCTGTTCCTATATTATTCCGAAGTGTCTTAGTGCCTTGGCTATGCCGTCGTCGTCCACGTCGGTCGTCACATAGTCGGCCACGGCCTTCACGTCGTCGTCGGCGTTGCCCATTGCCACGCCCGTGCCGGCCGCCTTTATTATGCTCTTGTCGTTGCCGCCGTCGCCGAAAGCCATTGTCTCGTCCATGCCTATGCCCAAGTGTGCGGCCATGGCCTGCAGGGCGGAACCCTTGTCAGCGCCGCGTGCCGTTATGTCGGCAAATTCGGGATGCCAGCGTGTCGACACGCTGCCGCCCATGCCCTGCATTACAGTGCGTTCGGTGTCAGCGTCTATTATCGGCGAAAACTGTATAATCCCCTGTCTCAGCACGTCCTCCACGCTTACGCCTTCGCCAAGGTAGCTTACGTTGAGCATCTTGCGGTAAAGGCGGTCCACGTCGTCGTTGTGGTTGATAACCGTAAGGTCGGTAACGCCGACAACGAGCGTGGCAAAGTTCATTTCGTCGGACATTTTGACGAAAGCCCGCGCCTCGTCGTCGGGTATGGTGATGCACCTCACCACGTCGCCGCCAATGGTGCAATACGCCCCCGTGGCCGAGATGTAGCCGTCGATGAGGTGTCTGATGCTGTCGAGGTTGTTTATAAGCCGCATCGGCCTGCCCGTCGATATGTATATGCCTGTGCCGCGGCGCTTAGCCTCGGTCAGGGCGTCTATTGTCGACTGCGGTATCTGGTGCGTCTTGAAACTCACGAGGGTTCCGTCGACGTCGAAAAACAATGCCTTTATCATCTTTTCCTGCTTTTGTTAGAAGTGCTTAGCCTTATGTGAAATGTTATGGCGGAAACCTTGGCGGGCAGGCATCTGTCTGCGCCCATGCTGCCGGCTGGCCGTGCATTAAGTGCTGATAGCCTTGTCCTATATGCCCGTCCGTTATGTCCGCCATGCAAAATTACGCTTTTTATTTTGTTTTTGCGCCAGCCTTTCATTACTTTTGCACAATCGGATAATTTATTGACTTAAGGCAAGATGAACGTTTACGACAGTATAATGGCAGAGCTCGAGGCTCTCGGCACTGACGAGAAGCGCCGGGTGCTGGGCGCGTTTTTCAAGACAGGCAAGGGGCAGTACGGCGAGGGCGACAGGTTCATGGGCATAACGGTGCCGCTTACGAGGGGCGTTGCCAGGCGGCATAAGGACGCGCCGCTCGCCACGGCCGTCGACCTGTTGCAGTCTGAGTGGCACGAGGCGCGCCTCTGCGGCCTGCTTATAATGGTGGAGCAGATGAAGAAGGCGCGCGGCGACGACGCACGCGTGATATTCGAGACTTATCTTGCCAACACGCGGCGCATCAACAACTGGGACCTTGTAGACCTCTCCGCGCCGCAGATAGTGGGCGGATACCTTAAGGACAAGCCGCGCGACATACTCTACCGGCTTGCCGCCAGCAGCCTGCTCTGGGACAACCGCATAGCCATGGTGTCGACCTACGCCTTCATAAAGGCGGGCCAGCTCGACGACACCTTCGCGCTGGCCTTGCAGCTTATAGGCCACGGCCACGAACTGATGCACAAGGCCGTAGGCTGGATGCTGCGCGAGGCAGGTAAGCGCGACTTCGCCCGTCTGCGGCGGTTTGTTGACGACCATTGGCGCGAGATGCCGCGCACCATGCTGCGGTATGCCATAGAGAAGTATCCCGAAAGAGAGAGAAAGGAGGTGTTGGCAAGGAGATGAGCGCACGCCCGAGCCTGCATCGCCAGCCGCGCTGGCGCAGGCCTGCGCCTGGCATAATGGCGCCGTAGGGCATGAAACGGCGTCATTGTGTCAAAACGCGGATGTCACTGTTTTTCCATGAAACAGGAAAACAGGTGGCAGTCGTCAGTCACTTTGACGTCAGTTTCTGGCTTAACCTGCATTGCCGGATGCGCTTTCATGCTGCAAAAGGTTACCTTTTGCCTCGCGTTTCGTGGTTTTTTGCGCTCCGTTTCGTGGCCTTTTACGACCCAGAATATGGCTGTTTACAGTACAAAAAGCGGCCTTTTGCTCCGCCAGTTACTGCCTTTCGGCACGTTTGTGGCATCCTTTTCATGCACACTATGCCTGCTGCCGAGCGTAACGCCGTTGCTGCCAGCCACTTATGATTGCACGCGATATTTTCGCTCATATGCGTCCGTGTGCTATGATTTTTCCGGCGCTGGCCTTCAGGAGCTTCAAGCAAAATCAAAAAGAAAGCAAAACGGGCTGATTGGTGGCAGTGTGCATGTGCCGTCGACGTGCCCGCTCATTGTCGTTCCCGTTTTAATTATAGGTATGCCAAGACCCACGGCCTTGTCTTAAAAACTGTTTTCTTGTGCCTGTGCGGGGCTGCTGCGGTGTGGCTGACGGAATGTTAAGAAAATCACGGTTCGCCTTGTTTTATCTTGTTCACGACGTCCTTTCGTCTTGTTTTTACTGGTAAAAAACGCCCTGAACGGATAAAAATTCAGTATTGAACCATTATGAACTTGACAGGAATTTCATTATTTTTTAACTTTGCCATGTAATTTTTTAGAATTAATCTTTAAATGCTTCTATCATGAAAATAAGTAATTATGTAAACGCAGTGCTCGCAGCCATTCTGCTGTGCGCCTGCTCTTCAGGCGAAGGCAACGAGTTTACGGAAGGACCTGACACACCATCCGTTAAGAAACTGCCTATACTTATCAGTACGGTATGGAGTGGCATTGAAGATACGCGTGCCACTGACTATTCTTTTGAAAGCGGCGACGAGGCAGGACTGTATGTTGTCAACCACAACAGCGATGGTACGGCTTCAGACCTTAAGAACACAGGCAACCATGTGGACAACATGAAGTTTACCTACAACAGCACATGGACGCCCGAATCACAGATTTACTGGCTTGACGACAAGACGCATGCCGATTTCTACCTTTACTATCCTTATACGTCGGCCGTAACCGACGTGAAGGCGCTGCCGTTTAACCTGAACGCCGACCAGAGTTCTACCGCGGCGTACAAGGCCGGCGACATGATGGTAGGCTCGACAAAGGACGTTGCGCCTACCGAGAGCGCGGTCAAGATAAACGTAAAGCACGTTATGAGCCAGATACAGATAACCCTTGTTCCCGGCAATGGATTTACCGACGAGACTCTCGCGGCAGCAAAGGTTGGGGTGAAGGTCAACGGCGTGAAGACAAAAAGCACCGTCAACCTTGCCGACGGCACGGTTACGGCTACGGGCACGGCAACCAGCGTTACGCCGCTGAAGGACGGCGGCAGCTACAAGGCGCTGATAGTGCCGCAGAGCGTGGCTGAAGGCAACCTGATAACCGTAAACGTTGACGGCAGGGACTTCAACCTGAAGAAGGCGTTCAAGTTCGTTGGCGGAACACGCCACAAGTTTACCGTGACGCTTAGCAAGACAAGCAACGGCATCAATGTCGGCATAGACCAGTGGGAAGACGAAGGCATTGACAACGGCGGTACGGCTGAATAACTATTAAAAACTTTGACAATATGAAATGCAACCAACACTATTTATTATATATAATCCTCGGATGTGCGTTATTGGCAGGCTGCACCGACGACCTCTTCGACGGTGACGGACTCGTCGGCGGCAAAATGCCGATAACCCTGTCCGGTGAGATTAACCAAGTGTCGGTTACGCGAGTAAACGACAACGGATTTTGCGACGGCGACGTGATGGGCGTCTACATTGTCGACTACGACGGCAATACGCCCGGCACGTTGCAGGTCAGCGGAAACAGAGGAGACAATGTTAGGCATACGTTTGACGAGGCCAATTATAAATGGAACTCGGCCTACGACCTGTATTGGAAGGACAAGCACACCCACATCGACGTGTACGGCTATTATCCCTTCGGCTCGCCCGAGAGCATAGATGCCTACGGCTTTACCGTGCAGCGCGACCAAAGCACATCGTCGGAGAACGGCACGATGGGCGGTTACGAGGCCAGCGACTTCCTTTGGGGCAAGGCGGAGAACGTGGCTCCTACAACAAGCGTGGTGCGCCTGTCTATGAGCCACCGCATGGCCAACGCCCGCGTAACCCTTGTAGAGGGAACGGGCTTTGAGGCAGGAGAATGGGTAAAGACGGAGAAGACCGTATTGGTAACCAACCTTTGCCGTGAGGCCACCATAAACTTGGCTGACGGCACGGTGACGCAGAACGGCGGAATAGAAAGCACGGCAACCATACCGTCGCGCGTCAACGACGAGTGGCGCGCCATCGTTGTGCCGCAGAGCGTGGCGGCAGGCACTACGCTGTTCAGCATAACCATTGGCGGAGTGCCCTACAAGTTCAGCAAGAACGAGAACTTTACGTACATGCCAGGCCGCATGAGCAACTTCTCGATACGTGTTGACAAGAAGGCCGGCAGCGGCCAATACACCCTTACACTGATTAGCGAAAGCATTACAGCGTGGGAGAACGACCTTGTAAGCCACGACGCAACGTCGAGGGAGTATGTCATCATAAACTCCACGGCCGGACACCTTAAAGACTCCATCACCGCAGCAAACAAGGACTACACGCAACTCAGGAACTTGAAGATAACCGGACGCATCAATACAAAGGACTTTGAGTTTATGCGCGACTCGATGGATAACCTGCAGTCGCTGAATATGAAGGAGGTTCGTGTGAGTGGATTTATGGGGAGCAAGCCTTGGGAAAAAGGAGATGCAGCGAACGATTTTGAAGAGAGAGACGACATAATAACAGGGAGTGCTTTCAATGAAAAGGCTTCGCTTCTCCGTGTTGTACTTCCCGACACTTTGAAAGGAATCGGTGAATGCGCTTTCCGAAACTGCGTTAATCTTACAGGCTCAATCATTATACCAGAGGGAGTTACAGAGATAGGGCCTAGTGCTTTCCTTTGGTGCACGTCTCTAACCGGCACATTGTCTTTGCCAAGCACTCTCGAATATATCGGTGGAGGCGGTGCTGTTGATATTCATGGAGCATTTAATGATTGCCACTTCACTTGCGAACTCAAATTGCCCAACAACTTGAAGTATATCGGTCACAATGCTTTTGCCGGAAACTCAGGCTATTATGGCACTCTCGTACTTCCGGAAAATCTTGAATTTATCGGTGACTTTGCTTTTAGTGGTGCAACAAACTTAACGGGTGACTTGAAGATTCCGCAAGGAGTCAAGTCAATCTCACAATATGCATTTCAGAGCACTGGTCTAAATGGAACGCTACAGTTACATGACGGCATAACGGGAATACAACCTGGGGCATTCGCAGGAACTCCACTTAAAGGTGAACTGGTGCTTCCTAAGAATCTGACAACATTAGGGGCCAGTGCATTTGAGGGCTGCGACTTCTCGGGTGTTCTCAAACTTCCGACAGACATCGCCTCAATCGGCGATAACGCCTTTGCCTATAACTGGCGCCTCATGGGCGTTGTCGAGTTCCCGGATGGTTTGCAGACAATAGGGGCTAACGCTTTCTCTGAGTGCCGCAGCATTGAGGGCCTTGTAATACCTGAGAGCATTGAGAACATACGCAGTGGAGCTTTCAATAATTGTTTCGGCATCGGTAGCATTGTATGTAAAGGAGAATTCCCTGCAAATGTTCAAGATGGTGCTTTCAACGGCGTGCCCAAGGACAACTTCACGCTCGAAGTGCCGGAGTCGGCAATACCGCAATACCAGGCCGCAACGGGCTGGAAAGACTTCAAGCGCATTGCCGCCCACCACGAGCTGGTGTGCCGCCCGTCGGTGGCTTGCGCACTGAACACCGAGCACAAGCAGACGCTTGTTGTAGATGCCGAGGGCGAATGGGAAGTGGAGAGCATGCCCGACTGGTGCGAGCTGTCGCAGACAAGCGGCGGAAACAAGGCCGAGGTGACGCTGACCATAAAGGAAATGGCAAAAGGCTCGGCCGACCGCACGGGCGAGATCGTGTTCAAGCTGAAGGACGAGGAGTACACCCACAAGTGCACCGTGACGCAGTATGACTATGAGTACGGCGAGGACGAGTGGCTGACACTGCAGAAAGCAACGCGCGGCAACACCGGCGGAATAAACATCGTGATACTCGGCGACGGCTACGACGGCAAGAACATATCGGACGGTGACTACCTGACGAACATAAAGCAGGAGGTGGAATACTTCTTCGGCATAGAGCCTTACACAACCTACCGCGACTACTTCAACGTTTACACTGCCTTCCCGCTGTCCACTGAGACGGGTGTCGGCACGGTGAACACCATCCGCTACAACCGCTTCAACACCACCTACACGGGCGGCGTGGGCCTCAGGGCTGACTACGACGCGATATTCGAGTACGCGCTGAACGCGCCCACCGTCACCCGCGACAACCTGAACCAGACGCTGATAATCATCGTGCCTAACAGCACCGACTACGGCGGCATCTGCCAGATGTGGGAGGACGGCTCGGCCATAGCCTTCTGTCCGCAGAGCACATACGGCTACCCGCTCGACTCGCGCGGCGTTATCCAGCACGAGGCCGGCGGCCACGGCTTCGGCAAGCTGGGCGACGAGTACATCTACCACAACGAGTTCATAGACTTCTGTGGTTGCTCCTGCTGCGGCCACGTGCTTGAGTTCAACTGGGCCAAGGGCCTCGGCTGGTACGACAACCTGTCGCTCACGGGCAAGATGCACGAGGTGCCTTGGAGCCATCTCATCTTCGACGACCGCTACAGCGACATCGTAGATATCTATGAGGGCGGCTTCATGCACAACCGCGGGGTGTTCCGCTCGGAGCAGAACTCCTGCATGAACAACGACATCCCGTACTACAGCACCATAAGCCGCGAGAGCATAGTGAAGCGCATCAAATATTATGCAGGCGAAACTTATTCGTTCGAGGACTTTGTCGCCAACGACAAGCGCGAGGCAGGCGACGTTACCAGGGCGCATGACATAAGGACTGTCAACGTGAAGCCTATTAACCAGCTGCCTCCGAAGATACATAAGGGCAGTCCGCTTGACAAACTGAAAAAAACAAGGCGGAACAGATAATTTAATTAATAAAAAGGAGTTATATAATAATGGGCGCGCCTGTTATTATATGACTCCCGTTAAAGAAAGAGGAAAAGACAATGAAACATGTTCTTATTAGATATGCGGCCTTTGCTCTTGCGGTATTCTGCATGTCGGCTTGTTCGCAGGACGAGGAGATGCAACCGACAGACCCGAAGCATACGCCAATGACCTTTTCGGTAATCCATCCGGGACAGAAGTCGCGCGTAACAGACACAGACTTTGAGAACGGCGACAAGATAGGACTATTCGTCGGAGAAACCGACAAGCCGCTGGAGATAGGCGGCAACCTCGTAAACAACGAGGCGCTGACATGCAACGGCGGCTCGTGGTCGGCATCAAAGACGCTCTATTGGGATGCTGGCACTTACAACGCATACGCCTATTATCCCTACATAAGTCCGGTAAGCTCTATCGAGAACCTGCCGTTCAGCGTCAAGACAGACCAGAGTGGTGTGGACGAAGCTACCGGAATGGACGGCTATGAGGCGAGCGACTTCCTTTACGCGCAGACCAAGGGCGTAAGTGCGTCGAACTCGCCGGTGAGCCTGAAGTTCAAGCACATAATGAGCAAGCTCACAATCCGTCTGGTGAAAGGCGAAGACTTCGAGGGCGACATGCCGCAGATTGCCGAAGTATATGTACACAACACCGTACCAGAGGCAACGATAGACCTGAGCGCCGGAGTTGCGACGCGCGAGGTGAGAGGTAAGAGCAAGACCATAACGGCGAAGCAGGTTGCCGGCACAATTTATACTGCAATAATTGTTCCGCAGCGCATCTCAAACCGCATGCCGCTGATTGAGGTCGTAATGAAGGGTGTCTCCTACCTGTTCGAGAGCACCTTCCAGTTCAAGCCGGGCACCGAGCATCTTGTCAACCTGGTTATTTCAAACAATCCTGACCAGATCAAGATTGAAATCGGTGGCGAGATACAGGACTGGCAATAGTGGCCGGCGGGCAAAAACTGAAAATGAAGAAGGCTATATATATATTATCTGTAATAATACTTATTCTCGGAGGTATTGCGGCAGCTTTATGGCTGCCGCATGCCTCCGGCTTGCAAAAAGACAATACGGTACACAGGTTCGGACGGTATGAAGGACTGGAACTTGTGTATAAGACAAACTCGTGGGGCGACAAGATTTATGCAGTGGAAGATGCCGGCGGCAGACAGTTGTTCAGCATCCCGCTGCACAACTGCTTGATTGACACCAGGTTCCGTGACGGCAGGTTGCGCTTCAGGGAGAACGGCACTCGTCGTGAAGGCTTCATAGACCGCGATGGCAATGTCGTATTCTTTAATACAGCAGCGCAAGTTCCTGCCGTGGCGGAAGCTCAAAGCAGCATCTCGATGCCTGATGAAATACCGGCAGACGAAGCACCGGCAGGCGGCACAAGCACGTCAGGACAAGCGGGCCGGGGCGGCATGACAGACTCTGACTTGCGGAGCATCGCCCAAAGCAATCCTTTCTATAAAGAAGCTGCCAAGGTGCTTTCAGGACGGCTTTCGGTAAAGGACGGCAACCGGCGCAGGGTGATACTCAATTACTGTGAACACCTGCGTGCCGCTTATACGACGAAAGACATCGACTTCCTGAAACAGATATTCAGTGAACATGCGCTGATAATTGTGGGCAATGTGGTAAAGACTGGCTCGTCTGAAGAAGGCAGGTTCATGACGTCGGAGCGTGTGAAGTATAATATAAGGACGAAAAAGGAATACATAACACGTCTTGGCAAGGCTTTTGCTGACAGTAAGAATATAGACGTGAAGTTCTCTGATTTCCGCATAATGCGCCATCCGACGATGGACGGCATCTACGGAGTCATTCTGAGACAGAAATACAAGAGCGACCGTTATGCTGACGACGGGTACCTTTTCCTGTTGTGGGACTTCCGTAACGAGTCGATGCCCTGCATCCACGTAAGGACATGGCAGCCGTCAGTGACGGTAAGCGATGATAACGATATTATAAGCATCGGAGATTTTAATTTGGAGTGATGACAAGATTTTTCATGCCTGCGTATATGTGCCGTTCGGCCATGTTGTTGTTTGTGCTGATGGTGGCAGGATGCGTAAGGCTTTATGCTCAGGACTTTCGTGTGGAGGGTTTCCGGCAGCTCCCTAACGATGTAAGTGCGTTCATATCGCCTGTGCGCGACTTGAACGGCGACGCCTGTGCACTTGTCAAGGTCATTGCCAGTTCCGATTTCGCTTTTTCCTCGCCGTTGGGCATTGTAAAAAGAAAAGACGATGTTGGCGAGATTTTGCTTTATCTTCCGCAAGGTTCCAGGAAAATAACCATTAAGCATCCAGTTCTCGGAGTTCTTAGGGATTACAGGTTCCCGTCCCCGCTCGAGGAGCGCATGACTTACGAACTTAAAATAGGCATGCCCGAGCCGCAGGTTACGGTTGAGCATGATACGGTTGTACTTACGAAAACAGTAGTCGACACTGTGGCTGTAACGAAGCCGAAAGTAAAAGTGCCTGTGGCTTTTTACGCCATGGTTACAAGCTCTTTCCACAGCAACGGACCGTCCTTCGGAGTTATGTTTGCCGTAATGCGGCGTCACGGAATGTTCGTTCACGCACGCAGCGACATGCGGTCGGTAGGCGAAACACGACTTGAATGCAACAAGGACGGATATATAGGAAGTAGCAGCATAAAACCTTATTACACCGGCGACGTGCGCCGCTCAAATTACGCCATAACGGCAGGATTAATCCACCGTCTGTGGCGTAATGTATGTATATTTGAGGGGGCAGGCTACGGACGTACTGCCACCGCATGGAAGCTGGCTGAAAGCGAAGGCGGAGGATACGCCCTCAACAAAGGTCTCACGCATGCCGGCGTGGCTGGCGAGCTTGGCGTAGTGGTGGCATTTGGCAGGTTAAGTGTCATGGCGTCGGCGTCAACAATAGCCGGGAAGCAATGGCACGGCAACATAGGTGTTGGTATTAGATTAGGAAAGAAATGAGATATTGCAGGCTTATTATATGTATCTTCAGTTTGATGTGGCTGTTGTCGTGCAGTGACGACAATGCGCCTGACAGCATAGAACCGCTGCTGTACGTGAACGAGGCGGCGGATATTACGCGTACGGAAGCAACCTTGTCAGGCGGTGTCGAACTTCAGAGGAATACTGACATGCCGACCCTTCATTTCCTGTATGGTACTACGGCGGAGCCTGAATACAGTTCGAAGGAACTGGTTGTAAATGACAACAAGGTTTCGCTGCGCCTGGTCGGACTTACAGCCGGCACGACATACTATTTCCGTTTACAGGGCGGCAATGGTTCTGCCGTAATAAACAGCGATGTCAGGACATTCACAACCATACCCAACGACAAGCCTAAGGTTGGCATGTTGACAGTCTTGAGCCAGGGACCTACAAGCGTGATTGCCTCTTATGCGATAACAGACGACGGTGGCGAGAGAATTATCGAAACCGGATGTTACATTACGGAGGAAAACAGCGGCGACTCTGTGAAAGTAATATCAGAACAGACGGAAAGTACTGACGGTTCTTACAGAATACGCATAGGCGGCCTGAAGCAAAACTCGACATATAGTCTTATACCTTTTGCTGCCAGCCGGGCCGGCGAATCAAAGGGCGAACCGACCAAGATAACCACAACCAATGCCGTAGTACTTGAAGCGGCAGGCAAACTGGAAGAGCTTATCGGTGAAGACAAGTACTCATATACCGAGCTTTCGTTCGTAGGCAGCATGAACGGCGACGACCTCAACCTGTTGCGGCAGATGGCCGGAAGGGATTTCTACGGGAACGAGACTCCGGGGAAGCTGGAAAGGATAAACCTTGCTGATGCAAAAATCGTGGCGGGCGGCGGTAACTATGTAGAGTCGAGATACACACAAGACGACGTGGTGGGCTACGGGCTTTTTGCCGGCTGTACAGGCCTGAAGAGCATCAGCCTCCCTATCGGTGCCACTGTAATGGAACAGAACGTTTTTACGGGCTGCACATCTTTAAGTCGGCTGGAGATACCTGCCTCGATGACATCTTTGACTCCGTCAGCTGGTTGCGTGTCGCTTTCTGAGATAAATGTATCGCCGGCAAATACATCTTACAGCAGTAAGGACGGCGTGCTTTTCAATGCGGACGGTTCGGAGATAGTATGGTTCCCGATGGGGAAAGACGGTGATTATACCTTGCCTTCAACCGTTGTTTCAATAGGCGACTATGCTTTCCAGGAATGCAGCATCACACGCTTCACCCTTCCTGACAATATTGGGACGATAGGGCAGGCAGTGTTCTTCAACAGCAAGGTGCAGGAGGTAGATATGCCCGAAGCGCTGCGTCTTGTCCCGACCGCCACATTCCAGAACTGTTCGCAACTTACCGTGGTAAGGCTCGGCTCGCAGACCGAGCTTGTATCCGACTATGTGTTCGACGGTTGTCCGCTTGAGCACCTTTATATAGAAGCCAAATATCCGCCGGTTTGTAATGACAACGCTTTCACCAGTCGCACGACCGCCTTTACAAAGACATGTACGCTGCACGTGCCCAAAGGGTATAAAGGCTGGTATAAGAACGACCCTGACTGGGGGATGTTTGAGAATATCGTGGAATACTAAAACAAACAGACATACATAAGACAAATGGGCAATACACCTGAAATAGAAGAGCTGAAACAACTTGTAATGCAGAAATACGGCAGGGGACTGAACACCACTACCGACTTCGAGGAATTCTCACTTCGTTTGAGCCGTGACATAGGGGAAAGCATTTCGGCGTCGACGCTGAAACGGCTTTGGGGTTATGTGGGCGACTCCCATAAGACGCGGGTTGTGACACTTGACATACTTGCACGTTATCTGGGACATGAAAACTACTACTCTTTCGTGTCATGGTTAAAGACAAGCACTAAATACAACTCGTCGTTCTTCAACGCCAACCAGCTTGTAAGCAGCGACATAAGGCCTGGTTCTACGGTCGAGATAGGCTGGAGTCCCAACCGGCTTGTATATCTTGAGTACCTTGGTGAAAGCAAGTTCAAGGTCGTTTGTTCGGAAAACAGCAAACTTCAGCGTGGCGACGTATTCATGACAGGCTGCTTCATAAAGAACCAGCCGCTTTACCTCCCTTACATAGACCGGGGCGACACACGCACGTCACCGTTCGTGGCAGGGCGCAACGGAGGCTTGACAATAATAAAAATAAATGTCATCGGCGATACGAAATGAATAATCTTGGAGACAAAATGAACGACAGTACGTCCGGGTATACGCAAGACATAGACGGAGAACTAACCGAGTCCTCGCCTATACCCGTACAAAACGGCTTTGACAACATCCGCGAGGTGTATGTCTCGGCTTCGGGTCACACCCGCCTGTTTTCGGCTACGCGATACGGCAAGCGTTATATGCTCAAATGCCTGAAGCCCGATTTCCTCTATACTCCTGTTTACCGCCAGGCTCTTGTCAAGGAGTTCGAGATAGGCCTGCAACTCGACCATCCGCACATCTGCCGTACGATAGGCATGGAGGAAGTCGAAGGCATAGGTGCGGCAATCGTTATTGAATACATCGACGGCGACACGCTCAAGGACGTCATGGATGCCAATGCGCTAACGGCAGACACCGCACACCGGATAACAGAACAGCTAGCCGATGCTTTGGAATACATGCACAGCAAGCAGATTGTACACCGCGACCTGAAGTCGACGAACATAATGGTAACGCACAACGGGCATAACGTCAAGCTGATTGACTTCAGCCTTTCTGACAGCGACTATTTCAACGTGTTGAAGTGTCCTGCGGGAACTTCCGGGTACATTGCACCGGAACAGCTTCTGCCCGATGCCAAGGCCGACGTGCAGGCCGATGTGTACTCGTTCGGCGTCGTAGTAAAGGACATGGCACGCCGTACGGGCGACTCCGCCCTTATGCGTATAGGCAAGGCATGCACCAGGATGAAAGCCGCCGAACGTCCCTCTTGTATAAGGGAAGCCGTAGAGTTGCCGCAGGCAAAGCCGTCGCAGCGTGTGGCTGTCATCGTTCTTGCCTGTGTGGCGGCGGTGCTTGCCGTGCTGGTGGCTTTAGGGATATTCCGCAACCAGTCAGGACAGGGTGGCGGTGCGGCTGACAGCACTTCTGTCTCGTCTGACAACAACAGGGCCATGGACTATTATGAATGGCCCGGTGTAGGGCAATGAAGCCGTATGTTGAAGCGTAAGCCGCCTGTCGGATGGCGTTGCTGGGCGGCTTACGCTTCAATTTGTAATTATTATTCACTTTTTATTACTTCCAGAACCGTATTCCTGCCGTTATTTTATATGGAAACGCCTATCTTTCAATAACTTTGCAACATTTTTCTGTTTATCACTTTTTATTAGTAACTTTGCACCCAGAATAACAAATAAAAAGCGTATTAGAAAATGAATATAGCAAGCGAAATAAACAACTCCGTGCTCAAGGCAGTCAAGGAGCTGTACGGTCAGGAAGTGCCTGCAAAGATGGTGCAGCTGCAGAAGACCAAAAAAGAGTTCGAGGGACATCTTACACTTGTCGTGTTCCCGTTGTTGAAGATGTCGCACAAGAAGCCTGAGGAAACGGCCCAGGAGATAGGCCAGTACCTGATGGACAACGAGCCGTGCGTGGCATCGTTCAATGTGGTTAAGGGCTTCCTTAACCTCGTAGTGTCGCCCAAGGCATGGTTGGCGCTGCTGGCCGACATCAACGCCGACGAGCACTTCGGCGAGAAGAAGGCCGGAGAAGACTCTCCGCTGGTGATGATTGAATACTCGTCGCCCAACACCAACAAGCCGCTCCACCTGGGACACGTGCGCAACAACCTGCTCGGTTGGAGCCTTGCGCAGATTATGCAGGCCAACGGCAACCGCGTCGTAAAGACCAACATAGTAAACGACCGCGGCATACACATCTGCAAGTCCATGCTGGCATGGCTGAAGTGGGGCAACGGCGAGACACCCGAGACAAGCGGCAAGAAGGGCGACCACCTGATTGGCGACTATTACGTGGCCTTTGACAAGCACTACCGCGAGGAGGTAAAGGAGCTTGAGGCTAAATACAAGGCTGAGGGCATGACCGACGAGGAGGCCGAGAAGAAGGCCAAGGACGAGGCTCCGCTCATCAAGGAGGCTCATGAGATGCTCGTTAAATGGGAACAGAACGACCCCGAAGTGCGCGCCCTTTGGGAGAAGATGAACTCATGGGTTTACGCCGGATTCGACGAGACTTACAAGGCTCTCGGCGTAGGTTTCGACAAGATATACTACGAGTCACAGACTTACTTGAAAGGTAAGGCCAAGGTTGAGGAGGGACTCGAGAAGGGGCTTTTCTTCCGCAAGGACGACAACAGCGTATGGGCCGACCTCTCTGACGAGGGTCTCGACCAGAAACTGCTGCTCCGTTCAGACGGTACTTCGGTTTACATGACGCAGGACATCGGCACGGCCGAGATGCGCTTCAACGACTATCCTATCGACAAGATGATTTACGTTGTGGGCAACGAGCAGAACTACCACTTCCAGGTGCTCTCGATATTGCTCGACCGCCTCGGCTTCAAGTGGGGCAAGGAGCTTGTCCACTTCTCTTACGGAATGGTGGAGCTGCCTAACGGTAAGATGAAGAGCCGCGAGGGAACGGTTGTCGACGCTGACGACCTTATAGCTGCGATGGTTGAAGACGCACGCCGTACGAGCGAAGAACTGGGCAAGTTCAGCGACATGAGCGAGGACGAGCGCGCCAACGTTGCACGCATCGTGGGCATGGGCGCACTCAAGTATTTCATCCTGAAGGTGGACGCGCGCAAGAACATGCTGTTCAATCCCGAGGAGTCAATCGACTTCAACGGCAACACAGGCCCATTCATCCAGTACACCTACGCACGTATCCGCAGCATCATGCGCAAGGCGGCTGAACAGGGCGTCAGCATACCTGCAACGCTTGAAGGCGACTATCCCGTAAACCAGAAGGAGACCGAACTTATACAGAAGTTGAACGAGTATGGCGCTGCCGTGCGCCAGGCAGGCTTGGACTACAGCCCCAGCGGCATAGCCAACTACTGTTACGAGCTGACCAAGGAGTTCAACCAGTTCTACCACGATTACAGCATCCTCGGCGCCGACAGCGACAAGGAGAAAGTCTTGCGCCTTGTACTTGCCGCCAATGTAGCCAAGACATTGAAGAACGGCATGAACCTGCTGGGTATCGAAATGCCAGAAAGAATGTAATTATTTAATTCATAATTCATAATTCACAATTCATAATTTACAATTCATAAATTGGCTGGTGAAGAACAGGGACGACAATGTGATTGTGCAGAAAAGTTATGCTTTCAGCTTACGTTGCGTAAAACTATATAAGTTCCTTTGCAGTCGTGATGGTAATTTCATTATCGGCAAACAACTGTTAAGGAGTGGTACGAGTATAGGTGCCAACGTTCGTGAAGCACTGCGCGCCCAGACTCGTCCTGACTTTCTTACCAAGCTGAATATAGCGTTGAAGGAAGCCAGCGAGACTGAATATTGGATTGAGTTATTGCGTGATTCAGAATATGTGACGGTTTCTCAGGCTGAAAGTATGCTTTCTGATTGTGTTGAATTACTGAAAATACTCACCTCGATAATAAAGAGAACGAAAGAAAATACAGATACGGCAAGATTGTAGAGTCTAAGATTCTCATTATTTACGATTATGATTTTAAAATCAAAAACTTGCGGATTATTGCCTTGGAAAATATGACCTGTGAATTATAAATTTGCGGATTATAGCCTTATGAATTATGAATTGTGAATTATGAATTATGAATTAAACAACCCTCCAGATTACCGCAACGATACGGTGCTTCCGCTTCCGCCTGAGGTTTCGGCCGACGCATGGGCCGTTGACGCGGCATGCAGCGGCAATCCGGGCAAGATGGAATACCGCTGCATAGACCTTGCCACGGGTGCCGTGGTGTTCCATTTCGGTCCCGTGTTCGGTACGAACAACATCGGCGAGTTCCTTGCCATCGTCCATGCCCTTGCGCTTATGGAGCAGAAAGGCATCCGCAAGACCATTTACAGCGACAGCTTCACGGCGATGACGTGGGTGAGGAAGATGCAGTGCAAGACCAAACTCGAGCGCACGCCAAAGACCGAACAGCTTTATAACATCGTTGCGCGCGCCGAGATATGGCTCAAAACCCACCAGTTCCGCGTACCTATTATACAATGGGACACGCGCAAGTGGGGCGAGATACCTGCCGACTTCGGCAGGAAGTGACAAGACGCTTGTATGCGATAGAAAAAAAGACGGTTTCTAAAAGGCCGTGTTTTACGTTACAATAGGTTACCTTTTGCACACCAAAAGGTAACCTATTGCGTTATAAAAGGTAACCTTTTGCATTTTAATGGGAAACCGGCTGTGCCTTATTCATTTTGTTTTGAGTAAGGCAATGTGCTTTTATATTGCGTAAATACTTGTATTCCAGCATTTTATGTATTATTACCGGGCGAGGCACCGCATACTTCCGCCATGCCCGTCTGTGCCTGTCCGGTTGGCGGTTGTTGGCGGTGCGGGTATGCTGAAGGCAGGCATTTCTTCGTTTATTTGCGCTAAATGTTGTAACTTTGCAGCAAGCACAACGGCCGTATGGCATGCTTTGACATGCCTGCCGGTGTCCTTGCCCGCGCCGGCCAGGCCCGTTAACGGCAACAAGTCTCAACTCCATTAACTCAATATAAGACCATGACCGAATTTGAAAAGATGCGCAGCAGCCAGCTCTATAACTTCTCCGACCCCGAGATATGGAAGAGCCTGAAGCATGCTAAGGAAGCATGCGTTAGATTGCAGACCATGACCATTACCGACGACGATTACCGTGAAGTTATTGAAGACCTTATACCGGGCATTCCGGCCGACAGCGTTGTGTGTCCGCCTTTCCACTGCGACCACGGCAACGGCATAAGGCTGGGGCGCAACGTGTTCGTAAACTACAACTGCACGATGCTTGACGGAGGCCTGATTACCATTGGCGACGACGTCAAGATAGGGCCGCACTGCCAGCTGTACACGCCGCAGCACCCCTTCGACCACGTGCAGCGCCGCGGAACAATAGAGACGGCTTATCCCATAACGATAGGCGAAGACACATGGCTTGGCGGTGGCGTGGTAGTGCTGCCGGGCGTTACGATAGGCAAGCGGTGCATAATAGGGGCGGGCAGCGTTGTCACTAAGGACATTCCCGACGACAGCATGGCCGCAGGCAATCCTGCAAGAGTGATAAGGAGTCTGAAATAATATTGCGGCGGCGGTAGCCGCAGCCTTAACCATTAACTGAATAATGAAGAGTATATTGTTTGTCTGCCTCGGCAACATCTGCCGCTCTCCGGCGGCCGAGGCCATAATGAAATTGAAGCTGGACGAGGCTTTTCCCTTCTCTGACGACTACTTTGTCGACTCCGCCGGCATAGGCTCGTGGCACGAGGGGCAACTGCCCGACCGCCGCATGCGCGAGCATGGCGCGCGCCGCGGCTACGATATAAGCAGCCGTGCGCGGCAGATAAAGCCGGCCGACTTCGCCCGTTTCGACTATATTTTCGGCATGGACCATGAGAACATGGCCGACCTCAGGCGCATTGCGCGCAACGATGCCGAGCGTGCAAAGGTATTGTGCGCCGCCGACTTCATGACCCGCCACCCCGGATACGACACTGTGCCCGACCCCTATTACGGCGGGCCAGAAGGCTTCGAGCTTGCTCTCGACCTGATAGAAGACGCCTGCGACGGCATAATCAGCCGCATGTTCATGGCGGAGTGACGTGCCGTGGGGCTTCATGCCGCACGGTGCCGCGTCGCTGGCGCAGTTTGCCGCCGTGGCAGCAGGCAGTCCGCCGCACCGTTAAAAAAGGAAAAAGATTAATCCTGGTTTGATTGTCAGGCTGATTTTTTATACCTTTGCATAAGGTAAGGCATGAAAAAAGTATTCCACATAATATCTCATTTCGATGTCGGTGGAGCCGAGCGTGTGGCGGTGAACATTGCCAAGTCCAAGACGGCGGACATGGAGTATCACGTCGTCGAGCTTGTCAGGGCGCGTTCGCCGTTCACCCGTGTGTTCATACGCGAACTTCAGGACTGCGGCATAAGGTATCATCGTGCTTTCGTGCCCGATGTCCGTTTCCATTATATTTTCGAGCGTCTGGCCGCCATGACTTTCCCGTTGTGGTTTCTGCCCTTGTTCCTTAAACACCGCCCTGCCGTAATCCACAGCCATACTGAAATGCCCGACCTTGCCGTATGGTGGTTTTTCACCCTCTTTCCGCGCCTGCTCCATGGCTGCAAGGTCGTCAGGACAATACACAACACCAGGCTCTGGAGCGGACTGGAGAATACCGGCCGACGTGTGGAACGCTTCTTCATACGCCACGACTCCAACGTGGCAATATCCGTGTCGGTACGCGACAATTATGAGAAAGAGTACCGTCAGCGCGCCCCGATGATATACAACGGCGTGGGCGAGACGCCCCAAAAGTCTTACGACGGACTGCTCCGTGGCAAGATAAACATATTGTTTGCCGGGCGTTTCGAGCCTCAGAAGGGCGTTTCCACACTGATAAGCATTATCAAGCGGCTCAAGGACGACGGCCGTTTCCATTTCCACATAATAGGCGACGGCAGCCTGCGTGCCGATATCGAACGCGAGCTTGCCCCGCTGTCGTGCGTCACTCTGCGTCCGCCTGTCCACGGTCTGGCCGCTTACCTGTCGTCGTTCGACTATCTGCTCATGCCGTCCGAGTTCGAGGGACTTAGCATAATGTCGATTGAAGCAAGCCTTGCGGGCCTTCCGGTCATTGCCAACAGTTGTCCCGGCCTGCGCGACACGCTGCCGCCCGACTGGCCTTTGTGCATCAAAGGCAACGACATGGGCCAGTACATGGCAATATTCAGGAACCTGAAGAGGCGTACTGGCGGCGACGAGTTGGGATGCAAGGCAAAGGCTTTCGCCGTCGAGAAGTTCGGCATAAGGCGCATGCAGGAGGCTTACGAGGCACTTTACCGCTACTGATGTGCTGTCTGCCGTGCCTTGTCTGCCTGTCGCTGCAGCCGCGGGAGTGAACGAAAAGTGAACAAGAAAAATGGCAAACATAATAAAGAAAGCGGCCTTTACGGCCTACAACACCGTGTTTCGTGCCGTGCAGCGGTATGACCTTTCGCCTTGGGAGCATGCCCCAGAGACGGGCAGGCCTGTCTACGGCGTCTACCATGTGTTTTGCGACAAGGGGTGGCGCGAGCTTGTTGCCGACCAGGTGGCAGGACTGAAAGCCAGCGGACTGTATGATGCTACGCTGAAGCTGTATGTAAGTTGTATCGTTAAAGACACGTCCGGGGTTGAGGAGCTGCGCCGGATGATAGGCGGTGACAAGGTTGAGTTCATCTCCGTTAAGACCGACCCGATGAAGTTCGAGTATCCTGCGCTCGAGTTCATACGTGCGAAAAGCAATGAGGAAGACTGCTTTTTCTATTATTTCCACACAAAGGGCGTATCATACTATGGCGGCGACGACCACGACCGTAATTACCTCAGTCTGCGCCGCAACATTGATGCGTGGCGCAAGATGATGGAGTATTTCCTCTTCGACAAGTGGCGTGTGGCGGTCAACGTGCTGTCTGCCGGCTATGATACTTACGGCTGTTACCGTCTGCCGCCTTATCCCAAGCCCTATTATCTCTATGCAGGCAACTTCTGGTGGGTGCGTTCCGACTATGTGCGACGCCTGCCGCCGTTCCCCGAGAACCGCATCGCCACCGACCGTTTCATCGCCGAAGAGTGGCTGTACAAGGCCTGTCCTAAGGACTTTTCGGCGTTCGACACCCTTGCCGACCTTTATTACGTCTACATTGACAAGGACCTTTACGCCTCCAAACGGCTGCCCGTGCTTAAGTGGTTAAGATATGTATCGCGCTTCAACTGGGTGAAGCTGTGCAAGCATGTGTTCAAATACGACTTCAAGGCAAAGCGCCAGAAGCGTTACCAGGTGTTGAGGCAGAAGTGACCGGTGCGTGCCTCTTGCACGATGGACGGATAAGATAAATACAGTTGCAGCCTGGCGGATATTGTCCGCCAGGCTGCAACTGTATTGGTATAGGGGCTTATAGCCGGCCTATGAAAGCTATTGATTTCTCTTTATAATGCGCCAGACGGTTGTTCACGTCGTCCCAGTCAATGCTCTTGGCAGATGCTTCCAGCGCTGCGCCTGAACGCAGTTCGTCGGGCATAAGCAATCTGTCTTCGAGTCCGAACATGGCCAGCAGCGACTTGAAACGCGACATTCCGCGCCCCGGGTTGCCTACGGCGAAGAAGGGTTTGTTGAATATTATGGAGAACACACAGGCGTGGAAAGAGTCTGTTATGACGAATTCCGCGTCGTCGAATCCTCTCAACCATTGCTCCACCGGCGGCTGAATGCGCTCTGACAACGGCGCGAACATGTCTTCAACCTTCGAGTTGACGCGGAACGGTTTGAGGCCTCTCTCATTGGCGGTAGCCGCTATAAGTGCAACCTTCTCGGGCGTTTCGTCCAGTATGTAGTTAAGAAGCGTGCCTCCGCTCTTGGGCGTTGTATCGGCTGCTGATAACCTTATGTAGTCCTGCCTGTCAAGCAACATGGTCGGGTCGAGCACGTGTTCGGCCTTCACACCGAAGTGTTCGCGGCACAGTTCCACGCCCGACGCCTCCCTGACCGACACCGCGTCGAACATGCGCAGCAGCCGTCGGCACTCCTTCTCCTTGCTTCGTGTGTATTCCCACGCGTCAGTTCCGAACGAAGCCGCATACGCCATGCGCCTTATGTGCCAGCCTTCGGCAAAGTCGAGGTATGCCGTGCGTATGTCGTCGAAGTACTGCGGGCGCCACACCTGGTCGCTTCCAACGACTATCGCGTCGAAGTCGCTCTCTATAATCGCATTGTATGCGGAGAACGTCATCCGCCTGATGTTCTTCCGGATGAACTTGTCGGTGTGCTGCCTTATTATCGGCAACTCCCTGTTCTGCTTCTGTTCGTAGAATATGGGATATGGTTCTCCCCTCAGGTTCCTTATTATACGCCGGGCATATTTCACCGGCTTGCGCCACACAGGCAGGTGCAGCGGCCTCTGCTCCTTTTCTATGACGCACGTGTTGTGCCCCAACCGGCTTAGCACGGTCTGCAAGGCGTAGGCTTGCAGTATGCCTCCGTAGTTGGTGTGTAGCGGCAACGTGAGTATTCCTATCTTCATTTATTTCTTAGGTAAGATAATGTTTCTCAAGGTTTTCGTTATCTTTTTGTAGACAACGTAGTATCTCGGTTTCTTCAGCGCACGGCCGAGGGCATCATTGAAAGACTGTCCAGCGGCAATGTCGTCGAAGAAGCGGCGGCGTGATGGACGCTCCGGCGCTGCCGAACTGAAGCCCCCGTTGTGGCGCTCCTCGTACCTTGCGTCGGTCGGCAGGGTGTCGATGTCGAGTCCGGCGAGGGCTTCTCGGCCTTTGTCCGTATTGACAAAGACGAGGCTTACGCCCTTGTCGTCGGCGAATTCGGGCACAGCCTGCGCCGCGCTCCAGTAGTCGGCTATGATCAGGTCGCTGCCGCTCGCCCCGTGCTTGCACCTGCAGCGGTGGCACGCAGGGCGCAGGTAAACGTCTGACATGAAGCCCCGCATGAAGGGATTGTCTACGTAGACCGACGCAGCCAGTTCGCGTTCGCCGTCCAGGCTGCCGTCCTTGCACCCTTTAATCACGACATTATAGCGCGACCAACCTTCCTTGCTCTTGTCGCGGAAGTTGACGTATGTAATCCTTGTGCCGTCGTCGAGGCTCCTGAAATTCTCGTCAAGATAGCGCTGCCACACGCCCGGCGAGGGTACGCCGTGGCACATTATATCGACCGTAAGCAACTTGTCGTAGTCCCTGCGCAGGTAAGAGCGCAGTCCGGCTATCTGGCACGGCGTGCCGGTAAACATCACCCTGCGCCCTTCCTTAAGTAGTTTTGCAGCCTGCGAGTACGTAGAGCCGATGCGACTCTGCACGTATTTGCTGCCCTGCATGGGGCCGAGTTCTTCAATAGTTTCGGCTGCCGTGTGCATAACCTGCCACTCGTCGTCGAACACCGCGCCGAAGACTACGCCGCCGTTGCCGACGACTTCTTTCGCCAACGCTATGAACACACCGCCCGACGAGCTGCCCGTCCGCTCCCCGGTGTTGCGGTTTTTGGCGGCAAGCATGTCTAAGGGGCTGCGCTCTTCGAGCTCTCCGAGCAGCGGACAAGCCTTTTCGCACAGTCCGCAGTTGATGCACGCCGCCGCGTCGACTTCGGGATAGGCGAAGCCTTCGCCGTCGTCGCGCATGGTGATGCACCCCTTAGGGCATATCTGCGCGCAGGCGCTGCATCCGCAGCAGTCGTGTTTGTCGGTGATGGTTATCATGTTTTCAGGGTGTTAAGCCGGTTGTTGCATGTGGTGTAAATGCCATGGCGGTGCGCCGTATGGTACCGCCAGGCGTGGCGTATGGGTTACCTTTTCAGCTTGTGCACCATGTTTTTCGCCTTGTCGATGATGAACTTGCGTTCGCTTCCGACAAGTCCGATGAAGTAGACGGCTGCGCATACCGACACGGCAGACGAGGCGCACACCGCCATGAAGCGGCCGAACGACGGCTGCATGAGCATGTATACAGCCAGCGGCACGGCCAGCGAGGCCAGTGTGACGTAGGCTATGGGCAGCGCAGTCTTGTGCAGGTAGGCGCGCATCGAGAAGCTGATGAGCGGCCGCAGCATCCATATACGCGCCACCTGGGCGATGACGAACACCACGAGCTGCACTACGAAAACGCCCTCGGGCGGTGCGCCGAGCTTCAGCGTGACGTAGGCTATGGGCAGTATCAGTATCAGCAGCGTGCCCACCACGGCCTGGTATAGGCGTATGCGGCCGGTGGCTGACGCCGCCTGGATAAGCGGATTGGCAAGGCTGTCGATCATCGAGATTACAAGGATATAGCGCACGAAGGCCACTGTGTGGCCGGGCACTATGCCGAGCCACCACTTCAGTATGACGGGAGTCTCGAGGATTACCGGCAACGACAGCAGGAGCAGCAGGTAATACGAGAACTTCGAGCTGGTGAATATCAGCTTGTGCATGTATGACATGTCGCCCGCGGCATACGATTTCGTAATCTGCGGGTTGAGCGCCGTCTGGAAATTGACGCAGAAGCCCTTGATGGCGTTCTGCACCTGTACGGCTATTCCGCGCGCCGCGTTTACCGTAGGACCGAAGAACATGTTAAGCAATACGTTGAGGCCCTGGGTGAACGCCACGGCGGCAATGTTGCCGAAGAGGTTCCATCCGGCAAAGCCCGTCATCTCGCGGAACAGCGCCCCGTCCCACATGCGCCGGTAACTGGTCTCGGCGAAGTGGCGTCCGCTGTACTGCCCGTAGATGATGCGGATGAGCAACTGCACGAGCAGCATGAGCACGGCGTATAGTTTCAGCTTGTCGATGTCGGTCACAACGAGCATGTAGACTATCAGCAGCTTGAGCGACACCTCGAGTACGGATATGTAGGCGAAGGCCCCCATGCGCTCGTGGGCTATTATGGCGGCGTTGTATGGAATGCTCATAACCATTACCACCGAGGCAAGCACCGACGTGTGGTAGACCCACAGGGCGGCGTCGAAGCGCTCGGGCGGTATGCTTAGCTGCGTGTAGACGAACCACAGGCCCACCGTCTCGGCAAGCAGGAGCACCACGGCCGAGATGAGCGCGTGGATGTTTATGCTCGTGCAGAACACCTTGTGCAGCCGCACGTCGTCGCCGCGCCCCAGCTCGAAGTTCATGTAGCGCTGCGTGGCCGAGGCCATGGCGGCATTGAAAAAGGAAAACATCGCCACGAAACCGCCCACCACGTTGTACAGTCCGTAGTCCTCCACGCCGAGCGTGTTGAGCACCACGCGGCTTGTGTATAGGCTTACGGCCATGGTGAACAGCATCCTGGCGTAAAGCGCCAGCGTGTTCTTGGCAATGCGTTTGTTGTTCTCCGATTTTTCAGACATTACTTGCAAAAGTAATTATTTTTTCTTATCGAAAGGGCTTTTTGGCATATAAAAATGCGCTGCCCCGTGTCCGCCGTCCATGCGGAACTTTACGCCGTGGTTGTAAAAGGTAACCTTTTACGTCCTAAAAGACCGCATATTGCAGGCTGAAAGGTAACCTTTTGCAACGTAAAAGGTTACCTTTTACATTGCAGTAAAAAGGATGGGCGTGGCGGTGCCGTTATGTGTTGATTATCAGTTGTTTACGTACTGAAGCTCGTCTTCTGCCCTTTAACCCGCCTTCCTGCCTAGAGCGGTGGTTGCCGTCGACGGCGTCGCGTGCCTGCGTCATGGCGTATATAATATAAATAGGTGTGGCACGTGCCTGCACGGCGGGGCATGGCGTTGCTTTCCCGGTATGCCAGCGGCACGCCTGATTGCGCCCTGCAGGTGCAGGCTTATAGTGTCGTGAGCGGAATTAGGTTATCGTAAACGTTAAATATATATAAATGTTTGTTTCGACGGGGGGCCGTAGTCCGACGATATAATAAAAATATGTACCTTTGCACGCCGATTATTATCGGGGGAGCACTTAGAACCCCTGGAACGGAGTGTTAATAGTCGTACTTTTGGCCGAGTGCGACGGTTAGTGAATCGCCGTTCACAAAGAGAATTAAAAACGTTTTTTAGTAGTAATTTTTTAAATTAAAATGAACACTTTAAGTTACAAGACTATTTCCGCAAACAAGGAAACGGTGAATAAGGAGTGGGTCGTTATCGACGCAGCAGACCAGGTTGTAGGCCGTCTGTGCTCTAAGGTTGCCAAGCTTCTTCGCGGAAAGTACAAACCTAATTTCACTCCGCACGTTGACTGCGGTGACAACGTAATCATCATCAATGCCGCCAAGGTTGTGTTCTCCGGCAAGAAGGAGACCGACAAGGTGTACACACGCTACACCGGCTATCCCGGCGGTCAGCGCTTCAACACTCCTGCCGAGCTGCGCAAGCGTCCTTACGGCGCCGACAGAATCATCCGTCACGCAGTTAAAGGCATGCTGCCCAAAGGCCCGCTCGGACGCAGCCTGATGGACAACCTCTACATTTTCGACGGCACAGAGCACAACATGCAGGCCCAGAAGCCCAAGGCAATAGATATTAACCAGTACAAATAATTGAAGCGACAAATGGAAATGATTAATGCAATAGGCCGTCGCAAGAGTGCTGTGGCACGTGTCTATCTCACTGAGGGCACCGGCAAAATCACGATAAACAAGAAAGACATCAGCGTATATTTCCCCTCTGCAATCCTGCAGTACGTGGTAAAACAGCCACTGTTGCTGCTCGAGGCTGCAGAGAAATATGACATCAAGGCAAACCTCGACGGCGGCGGCTTCACAGGCCAGAGCCAGGCTCTGCGTCTCGCTATCGCACGCGCCCTCGTCAAGGTGAACGCAGAAGACAAGAAGAACTTGAAAGACCACGGATTCCTGACTCGCGACGCACGCGTTGTAGAGCGTAAGAAGCCGGGACGTCCGAAGGCACGCAAGCGCTTCCAGTTCAGCAAGCGTTAATGTTTGGTTTGCCGTCCTCCCACGCGGAGAGGCAAGCCTCGCGTTTAGCATCCAAACCGACAAGACCCGCCACGGCGCATATAATCGGAACGGCACAGGCCGCATGACGCAGGCCGCCGTTGACTGTCGGATACGGTTACCTGCCGGTTGGTTCTAATAAAACTAAAAGGAAAGTAAACAACAACAATTAAAAAAAAGAAAAAATGTCAAGAACTAATTTTGATATGTTACTCAAGGCCGGATGCCATTTCGGCCACCTGAAACGTAAGTGGAACCCCGCCATGGCTCCTTATATCTTCATGGAGCGCAACGGCATTCACATCATCGACCTTAACAAGACTGTTGCTAAGATAGATGAGGCTGCCGACGCACTGAAGCAGATAGCCAAGTCGGGCAAGAAGATACTGTTCGTTGCTACTAAAAAACAGGCCAAAGACATCGTTGCCGAGAAAGCTACTTCGGTTAACATGCCTTACGTAATAGAGCGTTGGCCGGGCGGAATGCTCACCAACTTCCCGACAATCCGCAAGGCTGTCAAGAAGATGGCTACCATCGACAAGCTGATGAACGACGGAACTTACTCTAACCTCTCAAAGCGTGAAATCCTCCAGATCACACGCCAGCGCGCAAAGCTCGAGAAGAACCTCGGTTCTATCGCCGACCTTACACGCCTGCCGTCTGCACTCTTCGTTGTAGACATCATGAAGGAAGCTATCGCCATCAAGGAGGCTAAGCGTCTGGGCATACCCGTATTCGCTATCGTCGACACCAACTCTAACCCCCGCGACGTAGACTTCATCATCCCTGCAAACGACGACGCTAAGGACAGCGTAGAGGTAATACTCAACGCTTGCTGCGCAGCCATAGCAGAGGGTCTCGAGGAGCGCAAGATAGAGAAGGCTGACGAGAAAGCTGCCAAAGAGCAGGCTGAGGCTGACGCCGTTGAGGACAAGCCGAAGCGCGCACGCAAGGCCCGCAAGGACGCTCCTGCAAAGGAAGAGGAAGCTCCCAAGGCAGAAGAGGCAGCCGAAGAGGCTCCTGCAGAAGCTTGATTTTCATTTGACAAACATTTAATATATTAGAAGAAAACCATTATGGCTGTATCAATAGCTGACATACAGAAAATCCGCAAGATGACCGGCGCCGGCCTTGCGGACTGCAAGAAGGCTCTCACCGAGAGCGACGGCGACTTCGACAAGGCTGTCGAGATTATCCGCGAGAAGGGTCAGGCTATCGCCGCAAAGCGTAGCGACCGCGAGACTTCTAACGGATGCGTACTCGTTAAGGCTGTCGACGGCTTTGCCGCAATGATCGCCCTGAAGTGCGAAACTGACTTCGTTGCCAACGGCAAGGACTTCATCGCGCTGACACAGAGCATCCTTGACGCCGCAGTTGAGGCTAAGGCCAAGACCCTTGAAGAGGTTAAGGCCCTGCCGCTTAACGGCAGCACCGTACAGGACGAGGTAATAGCACGTTCTGGTATCACGGGCGAGAAGACCGAACTCGACGGCTACCTCTATCTTGAGGGCGACAATGTTTCGGTTTACGACCACATGAACAAGCACCTTCTCTGCACCATGGTTCAGACCAACAAGGCTGCCGAGGAGCAGGCACACGCCATAGCCATGCAGGTTGCCGCAATGAACCCCGTTGCACTCGACGAGGCAAGCGTTCCGCAGGAGGTTAAAGACTCTGAGCTGAAAGTTGCCATCGAGAAGACTAAGGAGGAGCAGGTTAACAAGGCTGTCGAGGCTGCACTGAAGAAGGCCGGCTTCAACCTCTACATCGCCGAGAACGAGGAGCACATCAACGAAGGCATCATGAAGGGCAACATCACTGAGGCCCAGGCTGAGGAAATACGCAAGATCAAGAAGGAAACAGCCGAGCAGAAGGCTGCCAACCTGCCCGAGCAGATGATACAGAACATCGCCAAGGGCCGTATGGCTAAGTTCTTCAAGGATTCTTGCCTGCTCAACCAGGAGTTCATCCAGGACAGCAAGATGAGCGTTTCGCAGTATCTGCAGAGCGCAGACAAGGACCTTACGGTCGTTGCCTTCAAGCGCTTCACCCTGCGTGCCGAGTAATATTTGAAACTCAGACATAGTTTTAATATTCAAGTAAAAGCGCCAACCAATAGCGGTTGGCGCTTTTTCATGCATGCGGCATTGGTGCTTTTGGGGCATAATGGCCCCTTGAGATAAAAAATAAGCGAAAAAGTTTGCTAGGATACTAAAAATGTATTATCTTTGCAACGCAAAAATCACAAGGTACCTTGGCCGATCGGTTAGGTAACGGTCTGCAAAACCGTGTAGAGCAGTTCGACTCTGCTAGGTACCTCCAAAGACAAGGACATGGGTTTAAGGCCTGTGTCCATTTTGCGTTTAAGCAATATGCATGCCCGTATTGTTTTTTTGTTGTTTGCCTTTCTTTTCTTTGCCGTTTCGTTGAAAAACATTAACTTTGCCGTTAAAGCCGCAGGCGGACGGTGGCACTTACGCCAGTTGCTTGCGCATGCGCGTACCTTGAATATAACTTACGGTAATAAGTAGTATGAAGATTTTTGCAGTAGGGATGAATTACATCCTGCACAATAAAGAGCTTGACGGAGCGTTATATAAACCGGAGGAGCCTGTGATTTTCACCAAGGCCGACTCGTCGCTGCTGAAGGACGGGAAGCCGTTTTTCATGCCCGACGACCTGGGAAGCATCGAGTATGAGACCGAACTTGTCGTGCGCATCTGCCGTCTCGGCAAGAGCATTCCCCTGAGGTTTGCCCACAGGTACTATGATGCTGTCACCGTGGGCATCGACTTCACCGCCCGCGACTTGCAGCGCAAGCTGCGTGCCGAGGGCAAGCCGTGGGACTTGTGCAAGAGTTTCGACGGCGCAGCCGCAATAGGCGAGTGGGTCGATCTGGCAAAATTCCGTGACATACAGGCTCTAAGGTTCAGGCTCGACGTGAACGGACGGACGGTGCAGGAAGGCTGTTCGGCCGACATGCTGTTCAAGGTGGACGAGCTTGTGTCTTATATCAGCCGTTGGTTTACACTGAAGACCGGCGACCTTCTGTTTACGGGTACGCCGGCCGGAGTGGGCCCGGTTAGTATTAACGACCGCCTTGCGGGATGGATTGAAGACCGTAAGGTGCTGGAATTTAACGTTAAATGATAAACAGGAACATATTCCCCATATTATCGGTTTTGCTGTTTTCTTGCATGTACGGGGTGCAAGCCAGGGCGCAGAAGTTCTTTAACCTTACGGCCGACGAGGTCAAGGTTGACAGCGTGTTGCCTCATTTCACCTATTCGACAGCCCTCGACGGGGCATGGGGCGACTCGGTTTACACTGTAAGAATAGAGTATCCCGAGTTCATTGAGATGAGCAAGGTCGAGGCTGAGACATGTAAAAGCATCGTAGGCGGTACGCTGCCTGCAATGCCCGATGTCGCTGCCAATGTTGTCGTTGAACGCCGTCGGGGCAGTCTCGAGGTGTCATTCCTCCCCTTTGTCGTCCGTGGTGGCAAGTATATGAAGCTTGTCAGCTTCATGCTCGACGTCAAGTCTGCGCCCAAGCCTGGTGTCCAGGCACGTTCAACGGCTCGCGCTGCCGTTGCTCCGGCTGACAGGTATGCAGCCCATTCGGTGCTTGCTACGGGCCGTTGGGCTAAGATCCGTGTGCCGTCTACTGGCATTTACGAACTTACGGAGACCCTTATCCGCCGTGCAGGATTCACTGACGTGAGCCGTGTGAAGGTCTATGGATACGGCGGAGCCTTGCAGGATCCGGTCTTAAATGGCGATAATCTTATTGAATATGATGACCTGAAGGAAGTTCCTACGTGTACGGTCGGCGGCCGCAGGTTGTTCCATGCGCAGGGGCCGGTGTCTTGGAGTAGCAATAAGGCTTCCAAACGGACGCGCAATCCGTATTCGGATTACGGCTATTATTTCATCACCGAGAGTGACGGCGAGCCCCTTTCGGTCGACAGTACGGCTTTTGTCGACTCGTTCTACCCGTCTGCAGACGATTACCACATATTACATGAAGTTGATAATTATTCGTGGTTCCAGGGAGGACGTAACCTCTTTGAGAACGACCCTATCGAGTTGGGAAAGTCCAAAAGCTATGTTATTATACCCGAAGCAGGGCAGGGTGGAGTGCGCACAATATCGATAGGAGTCACTTCAGGACAGGTTACTTCAGGCAAGATTGAAATCAACGGACTCCAGGTTACGACCTTCAAGCTTGACAGTTTCACCAAGTACGACCACGGAAAAGAGTACGAAGGCTCTTTCAGGATTTCGTATTACTCGCCTTCGGACACTGTTACCATAACACCGTCATCAGGCGGTCCGGTGCGTCTTGACTATATTTCGGTCTCTTATGAAACCCCGCGCAACCGTCCGATATTGGCCGGAACGTCGTTCCCCGTGCCGGAGTATGTTTACAATATAACCAACCAGGACCTTCACGCAGACGGTCCGGCGGATATGGTAATCATCGTTCCCACATCACAAAAGCTTACCGAACAGGCGCAGCGGTTGAAGGATTTCCACGTTGAGAATGATGGCATGAGGGTCAGGATAGTGCCTGCCGACGAGCTGTTCAACGAGTTTTCGAGCGGCACTCCCGATGCAAACGCTTACCGCAGATACCTTAAGATGCTTTACGACCGTGCTGAGACGGAGGCCGACATGCCTTCATACCTGTTGCTTTTCGGTGATTGCGTATGGGACAACCGCATGAATACGCAGGAGTGTGCAAGCCTGAATCCTGACGACTTCCTTCTTTGTAACGAGAGCGAAAACTCCTTCAGCGACACACAGTGTTATGTAGACGACGGTTTCTTCTGCTGTCTTGATGATGGTGAGGGCGGCGATCCGCTTAAAACCGACAAGCTCGATGTAGCCGTAGGACGTTTCCCCGTGCGCACGGAGGCTGAAGCTAAGATTATGGTCGACAAGACTATAAGTTACGCCGAGAACGAGAATGCCGGCAGTTGGCAAAATCTGTGCGTCTTCATGGGCGACGACGGCAACAGCAACCGCCACATGCGTGATGCCGAGGAAATGGCTGAAACGGTGGAAAGTATAAACCCTGCGATACAGGTTGAGCGTGTAATGTGGGACGCTTATCCGCGTGTAAGCTCTTCGACGGGCAACACTTATCCCGACGTTTCGCGTCTGCTGAAGCAAAAGCAGGAGGCCGGTGCCTTGATAATGAACTATTGCGGCCACGGACGTACAGACCAGATATCGCACGAGCGTGTGCTTACAATCAATGATTTTGCCGGGTTTACCAACAAGAACCTTCCGCTGTGGATTACTGCTTCGTGTGAGATTATGCCTTTTGACTCGCAGGAAGACAACATCGGCGAGACTGCCGTGCTGAATGAGAATGGCGGAGCGGTGGCCTTCTTCGGTACCACCCGCACGGTGTACGTTAATTACAACAACGCCATAAACAAGGCTTATCTCAGGGCTTTGTTCACTCCCGGCGACGACGGGGAGTACATTTCGATAGGCGAGGCGCAGCGTCTTGCCAAGAATTACCTCATCACTCCGGTAGGTTCGAGCGGCTCGTTGATTGACGATACTGAGAACAAGCTGCAGTATTCGCTGCTCGGCGACCCCGCCCTTAAGCTCAACATGCCGAAACAGAGAGCTGTGGTCGACAGCATAAACGGCGTTGAACTAGCCTCGGCAGAGACACTTCCACAACTTAAGGCAGGTACGGTTGTCACGGTTAAAGGCCACATCGAGACTGCCGCCGGCGACCTTGACACCGAGTTTGACGGAGTTGTTACCGGCATGGTTAGGGACGCAGAGAAGCTGATAGTCTGCCGCCTTAACGACACATCAGACGAGGGGGCTGATACTCCGTTTGAATATTACGACCGTTCAACCGTTCTTTTCAACGGTTCCGACAATGTAAAGAACGGCGAATTCAGCTTCTCGTTCGCCGTACCCAAGGACATTGATTACAGCAACGACAGCGGACTGATAAACATTTTTGCCGTGAATTCAACGACGGAGGAGACCGTAAACGGATGTACGGAGGACTTCGTGGTCGGAGGTTCAGGTTCGTTGGTTACCGATTCGATAGGTCCGTCGATTTATTGTTACCTTAATTCGCCGTCGTTCGTCAACGGAGGCAATGTCAATAATACGCCGTTCTTCGTGGCGGAGATTTCCGACAAGGACGGCATCAACGCCGCCGGAAGCGGCATCGGGCACGACCTTATGCTCATAATCGACGGAGACATGACCAAGACATACGTGCTTAACGACAACTTCGAGTACGATTTCGGAAGCTACACCACGGGTCGCACGTATTACAACATACCCGAACTGGAGCCCGGATTCCACACTTTGAAGTTCCGTGCGTGGGACATTATGAACAATCCGTCGACCACCGAGCTTACGTTCAACGTTGTAAGGGGACTCACGCCGAGCCTGTTCAGCGTGAGCTGCTCGTCAAATCCCGCAAGCACGTCAACAAAATTCATCATCAACCACGACCGCATGGGCAGCAGCCTGAACGTTGAGATTGAAGTATTCGACATCGGCGGACGTCCTGTCTGGAAGCATAAGGAGAGCAGTGTGTCACCGTCCGGCGCATACACCGTTGATTGGGACCTGACAGGCGACAACGGCGGAAAACTTGACACGGGCGTGTATGTTTACCGTGTAAGGATTGGCAGCGACGACAGCGGCACGGTGTCGAAGGCCAAGAAACTTGTCATAATAAACAAGTGACGTGCCCGGGGCGGCGCAGTATGCCAGCCGGAGTCCCGGTGCCCATTAAATTTCATTTGCCGGGGCGACATGTACAATAATACAGAAGAAAATCAGTTATTTATAAGGATGCCTTCCCTCCGTGTGTGCGGATTAAGGGAAGGCGCATCCGCCAACATTAATCTGAAAACAAATAAACATAATGAAGAACAAGCTAAGAATACTTGCAGCATTGTTGTTTGTCGCCATCTCGTCGGCTGTCAACGCCCAGGAGAAGACCGACATATTCAATCCCGAGCGCAACTCGGTTACTTCACAGACCATAGCTCCCGACGCACGTGCAGCCGGAATGGGTGATGTCGGCGCCGCAACCGACCCTGATGTCAACTCGCAATACTGGAATCCGGCCAAGTATCCGTTCTGCATCAGCCGTGCGGGCGTTGCCGTCAACTATACGCCATGGCTCCGCCAGCTCGTCAACGACATGGATCTTGCGTATCTTGCAGGCTACTACCGCATAGGCGACTACAGCGCCGTGTCGGCTTCGTTGCGCTATTTCTCTTTGGGAGAGGTCATGACTTCGGAGGATGCAGGCGCCATGACGGTCAATCCTTACGAAATGTCAATCGACGTGGCTTACTCGCTCATGCTTAGCGAGAAGTTCTCGTTGGCCGCCGCCGTAAGGTGGATTTATTCAGACCTTACTTACGACTACACCGACGACACCACACCGGGAAGCGCCTTCGGTGCTGACCTTGCCTTCTATTACAACAACTATATAATGTTAGGACACCGCGAGTGCCAACTCGGTATAGGTCTCAATATCAGCAACATTGGTAGCAAGATTACTTTCGGTGGCAGCGAGCGCAGCGAGTTCATACCGGCAAACATGCGTCTCGGAGCCGCCCTCATGGTGCCCATTGACGAGTACAACCGCTTTACTATTGCCGCCGACGCCAACAAGCTGCTCGTGCCTACGTATCCGCTTCAGGAAGAAGGAGAATCAGGAGAGGACTACGACCGCCGCATACAGACCGACTATTACGACATTTCGAGCATCGCCGGCATCTTCAAGAGCTTTGGCGACGCCCCCGGCGGATTCAAGGAGGAGTTGCAGGAGATACGCTGGAGCATCGGTGGCGAGTATGTCTACAACGACAAGTTCTCGCTGCGTGCAGGTTACCACCACGAGTCTGAGAACAAGGGTAACCGCAAGTATTTCACCTTCGGTGCAGGTTTCCGCATGAGCGCCTTCTCGCTCGACTGCGGTTACGTATGGGCCACGGCCAAGAGCAATCCGCTCGACCAGACCCTGCGCTTCACCCTTTCATTCGACATGGACGGTATCAAGGACCTGTTCAGAAGATAACCAAGCACGAACTGACATGCCGTGGCTGCGGCTTACAATATAAAACGTAACGACTATGAATATCAGGGTTGGTTTCGGTTTCGACGTACACCGCCTCGTTCCCGGGCGCGACTTGTGGCTCGGAGGTATCAAGATTGAGCACAGTCTGGGCCTTTTAGGCCACAGCGACGCCGATGTGCTCATCCACGCAATATGCGACGCGCTGCTCGGCGCTGCCAACATGCGCGACATCGGTTACCATTTCCCCGACACGTCGGCTGACACTTTGAACGTGGACAGCAAGATACTGCTGCGCAAGACGGTCGACCTGATAGCCACTAAAGGCTACACCGTAGGCAACATCGACGCCACCGTGTGTGCCGAGCGGCCAAAGATTAACCCGCACGTCGATGCCATGAAGGCATGCCTTGCCGAAGTGATGGGCGTCGCTGAGGACGATATCTCGATAAAGGCAACCACAACCGAGAAGCTGGGATATACCGGACGCGAGGAAGGCATCAGCGCTTACGCCGTGGCGCTGATATCCAAGGAGTAAGCATGAAGCACCGGCCTGATAAGCCGGCATGCATGCAAAACGGGCGGACGAGAGACTGTATTTGTCTCACGTCCGCCCGTTTTGCTTCTGTCAAGGCGCTTGCAGCAGTTCTTTTCAGCGTTGCCGTGTTACCGTATGTCCTTCAGGTGGCGTGCTGGTACTCCGCCTACTACCGTGTTTGGTGCCACGTCCTTGGTCACCACTGCACCTGCCGCAACCACGGCGTTGTCGCCTATCGTGACGCCCTGGAGTATGGTCGAGTTAGAGCCTACCCACACGTTCTTGCCCAGCACGATGGACGCCGGCGTCATGGTGCGCCGCTCTTCCGGCCTTAGTCCGTGGTTAAGCGTGGCGAAGACAACGTTGTGCCCTATCTGGCAGCGGTCGCCAATGAATACGCCTCCGTGGTCCTGGAAGTTGCAGCAGGCGTTGATGAACACGTCGTCGCCTATGTGCGTGTTTTTGCCGAAGTCAGTGTAGAACGGCGGAAACATCTTGAAGCCCTTGCCTACGGGACGGCCGAACAGCTCGCAGAGCAGCGAGTTTATTTCTTCCTGGTTGTGGTAGGCAGAGTTAAGGCTGAACGTTATGCGCCTTGCCTCTTCGCTCATTTCGTCCATCAGCCGGTATATTTCTGGCGTGTCCAGCGGTTGCCGCGTCTTTACATATTCCAAAAATTCATTCAGTGTCATATCCTTTCGTATTAATGTTCTTACCGGTTGCAAAGTTACAAAATGTCTTCCGCCGGCGTGTATACGGATAATATATCTTTCAATACATTTTACGGATTCGGGCTGTGTGGCGTGTTATTTTAAGGCCTTTAATCTTACTGTCTGTCTCGGATAATTAGTATATTTGCATCAGCGAACATTTTTTCCAACAAAAATCAACGTACAAAGGCTTATGAAGATAGATAGAGTCCATTTGGTTTATTTCAGCGCCACGTTCACCACACGCAAGGTGGTGCGTGCCATAGGTGCCGCATTTGGCGGCGAGGTTGTCGAGCACGACATAACCTGCGGCGGTCCGTCTGGCGGCGTGGTGTCGTTAGGCAGTGGCGACCTGCTCGTTGCAGGCGTGCCTGTATATGCCGGGCGCGTGCCTGCGCAGGCTGCCGTGGCACTACGCGCGTTCAAGGGCAGTGGCGTACCTGCCGTTCTGGTGTGCGTCTACGGCAACCGCGACTACGACGACGCCCTTGTCGAACTTCAGGACATAGTCGAGGCAGGCGGTTTCAAGACCGTTGCGGCTGGAGCGTTCATAGCCCGCCACTGCATCTTCCCCAAGGTTGCTGCCGACCGTCCCGATGCCGCTGACATGCAGAAGGTAGACGCTTTCGCCGCCGGTTGCGCAAGATTGCTTGCCGGTACGGACGACGTTGCATCGCTGCCAACGCCTGTGTTGAAGGGCAACCGCCCGTATAAGCAGGGCGGTGCGTCTACGTTCAGTCCCGTGGGCGACGCTTCGCTGTGCGACGGTTGCCAGGCATGCGTGCGCCAGTGTCCTGTCGGGGCCATTCCCACGGCCGACCCTTGTTCTACCGATGCGTCCAAGTGCATTGCCTGCGGCCGGTGCCTTGTGGTTTGCCATACAGGCTCGCGTGCGTTCCGCGGCGATGCCTACAAGGGCTTCGAGGCCAAGTTCATTGCGGCGTTTTCGGCAAGGCGCGAGCCTGAGGTGTTCCTTCCTGCCGGCGTATAACGTGCGTATCTGCCGCCTTGTGCGGTAGTCAGTTTTGCAAAAGGTTACCTTTCGCATTGTGAAAGGTAACCTATTGCCGTGTAAAAGGCCGTCTTTTGCGTTGTAAAAGGTAACCTTTTGCAACGTATTGGAAACCAGTGTGTTACGTTGAATAATAAATACCACCCTGCGGCGGGCGGTATTTGTGTGTCACGGATGCAAAAAAATACGCTGCAACTCTTCACGAGCTACAGCGTATAAAAATATGTTTAACTAAAAAACCTTTTGCGAATCAAAAGGGAACCTCACGGTGACCTTTGTCATCCTAAATAATCATGAAAACTTTACCTTAAACTAATACTATTTACTAACCTAAACAATTTATTAACCTTTTGACGATGCAAAGATACAACGAAAATGCGCTCTTGTCAATACTTTCAGGTGTGTTTTTGTCATCTATATCGCTTTTCTTGATGCAAATCAATAATTTGTGTGCGCAAACAGTAATTAAAATGCCTGTTAATTTGGAAAAATGAGTAAATTGTTTTATTTTTGTGTCCGTTTAAAACGAAAACATAACCAACGATGCGTGTGCTTATTGTAAACACGAGTGAAAACACCGGTGGGGCAGCTGTTGCCGCCAACCGGATAATGGATGCGCTCAACAACAACGGCGTCAAGGCCAAGATGCTGGTGCGCGACAAGGCTACCGACGACCCGAGCGTGGCAAGGCTGGGCGGCGGACCGTTAAGGAAACTGGCCTTCCTGTGGGAGCGGTGGTGCATATTCTGCCATTCGGGCTTCTCGCGCAAGCACCTTTTCGAGATTGACATTGCCAATGCCGGAACCGACATAACCAAGACCCGAGAGTTCAAGGAGGCCGACGTAATCCACTTGCAGTGGGTCAACCAGGGCATGCTCTCGCTCGGCGGCATAGCCAGGATACTCGATTCGGGCAAGCCTGTAGTGTGGACCATGCACGACATGTGGCCCGCCACGGCGCTGTGCCATCTCACTTTTGGCTGCCGCAAGTACACCACCGGCTGCACGCGCTGCCCCTTGCTGCCTGGCGGAGGATTCTTCGGCGACCTTGCCGCCGCAGTGTGGAAGCGTAAGGAGCGCCTTTACAAGAAGCACGGCGGTATATTTTTCGTTACGTGCAGCCGCTGGCTCGCAGGCGAAGCCAGGCGCAGCAGGCTGCTTGAAGGCCGGAAAGTTACGGCTATACCCAACCCGATAGACATACGCACGTTCTGTCCGGGCGACAGGGCCGAGGCCCGCCGCATTCTTGGCTTGCCCGAGGGCAAGCGCCTTGCACTGTTCGTGGCACAGCGCGTGTCAAACGTCAACAAGGGCGTGTCTTATCTTATAGAGGCTTGTTCACGGCTTGTCAAGTCGTGTCCCGACCTTGACGGCAACTTCGGGGTCGTCACCCTCGGTGGCTGCGGCGACGAGTTGGCAGGCAGTTTCGACGTGCCGCTGTATTCGCTCGGTTACGTCACCGACGTGCGCAAGATAGTTTGCGCCTACCGCGCGGCAGACATCTTCGTCATGCCTTCGCTGTCAGAGAACCTTCCGAACACCATAATGGAGGCTATGGCCTGCGGCGTTCCGTGCGTAGGATTCAACACCGGCGGCATTCCCGAGATGATAGACCACCGCAAGAACGGTTACGTGGCGAAGTACAGGGACGCAGCCGACCTGGCTGAAGGCATGCGCTGGACGCTCGCCGAGGCCGACTACGATGCCCTTGCGCGCGACGCCGTGCGCAAGGTTACAAGTTCGTATTCGCAGCAGAGCGTAGCCCTTAAGTATATTGAAGTCTACAACCAGGCAATCGCCTTCAGACATTACGCGCTATGATAAAGTTCACTGTTGTTACCATTACATATAATGCCGCCACGGTATTCGGGCGCACCGCCGACAGCGTTTTGCGCCAGGACTACCGCAATGTCGAGCATCTGATAATCGACGGGGCGTCAACTGATGGCACGAAAGAACTCGCTGAGGACTACAAGCGCAGGTCTGACGCACTGGACAACGGCCACGAAATAAGGATAGTTTCAGAACCTGACAAGGGACTTTATGACGCCATGAACAAGGGGCTCCGCATGGCCACGGGCGACTATGTGTGCTTTATGAACGCCGGAGATTTCTATCCCGACGGCGGCACTCTTTCGCTGATATGCGCCAAGGCGCGCCTTGACGAGTGCGTGGCGCAGGGCGGACAGTTGCCGGCTGTGCTTTACGGCGACACCGACTGGGTGGATAATGAAGGCAATTACATGCGCCGCCGCAGGCTTGTTCCGCCCGAACGGCTCGACTGGCGCTCGTTCCGCCACGGCATGCTGGTGTGCCATCAGGCTTTCTACGCCCGCACAGACATAGCCCGGCGCTTTCCTTACGACCTGCGTTACCGCCATTCGGCCGACGTTGACTGGTGCATACGTGTAATGAAAGAGGCCGGACGCATGGGGCTGCCGCTCGTCAACGTCCATGCTACAGTGGCCGACTACCAGCGCGAAGGGCAGTCGACCAAGTACCACAGGGCGTCGCTCATGGAGCGTTTTGACATCATGCGCCGCCATTACGGGCTGTTGACAACGCTGGCAATGCACGCTTGGTTCGTTGTAAGGGCTGTGCTGAAATGACGCTTGCGGCGCGTGCCCGCCAGTCAGGGGCTGTCCTGCCGCGTGCGGCCGGGCAGGTTTTAGCATGACGGCCTGTTGCCGGAATATTCAGGATTTATGTTTTAATAACAAAAATATTTACATTTTTCTGCCCCTGTGGCTTATCTTTGCACAATACAGGACATTAACAACATAGACTAAAAAGAAGAGATGAAGAAAATCATTATCAGCTTAGTGCTGCTTGGAGCGGTAAGCCTCGGTTCGATGGCCGTTATGCAGAACAGGCCCGACGAGCCGCCTGTGCGCCGCACGGAGGCAAGGCACTACGACAACGGTGGCCGTCATCATCGCGACGTGAACCGGCACCACGGCCGCCATGCGGGCGACTGTGCCCGTTACCGTGACTGCGGACACCGCCGCGGATACGGTTGTCGCGGCGCGGCTTACGACTGCGGCGTGTGCCGCGGTGAACGTTGTACGCTGCACGAACACCGCCATGCCGGCGAACCGCGCAGGCCGCATGCCGTGCGGCGCGACCACCGCAGCTACGACGATGTCTACTTACGCAGGTAGGCGCATGCCTGATATTGCGCAGTGCAGGTACGCCGGACGGTCAACACCGGTTAATCCCCTGACTGCGGGAACAGAAAAAACGGACGGCTGCCAGCTCACGCTGACAGCCGTCTTTGCAATCTATTCTATGACTTTAACAATTATGAGTATCTTAATATCTGTCCCGGACGTATGCGCATGCGCTTGTTTATGTGGTTAAGCTTGCACAGCTTGTCGATGGTGGTTCCGCGCTTCTTGGCAATCGAGCTGAGCGTCTCGCCGCGCTTAACCTTGTGGTAGCGTATGTCTGAGTTTGACGCTGAAGACTGCTTGCGCGACTTGCTTGAGCTTGTCTCCTGTGCCACGGCCTTGTCGTCGCCGGCAGACTTGCCTCTTGCCTTGTTGGCCAGAACTGACTCGCTCTCGTAAGTGTCGCGGTGGAACATGTATGTATCGCCGGTAACGTCCTGGTTCCTGAAGTCGAACATCAGTGCCGGGTTGAGTGCAACGCCGCACAGGCGTGTCTCGAAATGCAGGTGCGAACCTGTGCTTCGGCCAGTGTTGCCGCCGAGACCGATAGGCTCGCCGGCCTTGACAATCTGGTTTTCCTTAACCAAATGCTTCGACATGTGGCCGTAGATGGTCTCTAATCCGTTGTAGTGGCGTATCACAACGTAGTTGCCGTAGCCGTTGGCCTCGTATTTGACGATTCTCACTTTGCCGCTGAATGCGGAGCGTATGGTGTCGCCGATGTATACTTTAACGTCTATTCCCTTGTGCATGCGTCCCCAACGGCGTCCGAAGTTGGACGTAATGACCTTGCTTGTGGTAGGCATGCAGAAGTGTTTGAGGTTGATGAGGAATGAGTCGGGAAGCTCCGTTGCGCGGTGTGCGTACTTGTTGCTCCACTCTTTGTATAATTGGGCCGAGGGTGAACCCATCTGTTCCTTGTTTATCAAATTGCGCAGTGCAAGGGTATCCACTGCCTTCATTTTCTTGTCTATTGGTGCTTGTCTTGCCAAAAGGTCCTGGGCTGAAGCCGTTGCGGCCGTCATGGCCAGGAATGCTGTTATTGCTAATGTCTTTATTGTTCTTTTCAGGTGCATAGTTAAATTGTTCTTGATTAAGATGTCAACTCTGGCAAATGCCACGAGAAGTAGTAGAAAGTTTTTTGAAGGATAAACTCCCGTCTTTCATAAAAACGTTGCAAAGATAATAAAAAAATTTCAATGTTGTTTTACACTTTAACAACTTTATGTACCTTTTAACAAACCAGCCGTTGTTGGCGGCTTTGTTAATGTGTTGATATTCAACGAGTTGCAATATGCCGTCTTCTGGCTTGTAAAAGGCGGCATATTGCACGCTAAAAGGCGGCCTTTCGCAATGCAAAAGACCGCCTTTCATAAATGGCCGGGTTTTGTGTTGTCTTAAAGTTCGTGCAGCTCCTTCAGCTTGGCGGCGAGCTTTTCAATCATCACCGTCGAGAGTATTATCTGCCCTTGGCGGTCGATCAGGTACATTGCCGGTATCCACTGTATGTTGTACTGCTTCGATATCTCTGTCTGTTTCCACTTCTTCAGTTCGCTTAGGTTGAGCCAGTCCATGCCGTTGGCCTCGATGTAGTTGGTCCATTTTGCTTTGTCGTCGTCGAACGACACGCTGACAAACTTGATGTTCTGCCCGTATTTGGCGTAAAGTTCCTTAAGCATGGGCGTGTCCTTGCGGCAATCCGGGCACCATGATGCCCAGAAGTCGAGCACGACGTAGCTGCCGCGCAGCGACGACAGGCTGTGGCTGGTGCCGTCAGGGGCGGCCAGGGTGAAGTCGGGTGCTGTTATACCGGGTTGCAACAGGTTCTTGGCGTATTGGGCGTCGGCGTCTTGTGCCGCTGCGCCTACGGTCATGGCCAATGCAAGGGCCACTGACATGAAGATGCGTTTGATTGTCATAAATTTCATCGTTTTTGTTTGTTTGAACATTAATTTATTGCGCCTTGGCGGTAAGGCAGTGCGGTGGCAGGCTCCTGCCTGTGTGGATTCGGCTTTGCCGGAGTCAGTTCTTGACCATCCTTGTATCTGCTCCCCACATCATTTTCTCGCGCAGCGTGGAGAAGTAACGCTGGTTGCTGCGCTTCACAATCCTTGCCGAATATGGTGCCTTGGTTATTGTCAGCCGGGCGTTCTCAGTGCATTTGCCCGACTGTCCGTCGACGGCTATCAGGAAGTTGTGGCTGCGGCTCTCAACGGTCAGCGTTATCTCGGAGTCGTCGGGGATGACTATCGGGCGTACGTTGAGGCTGTGTGGTGCTACGGGCGTAAGGCATAGCGTGCCCGTGCGCGGCACTATTATGGGGCCGCCGTTTGACAGCGAGTAGGCCGTCGAGCCTGTCGGCGTGCTTACGATGAGGCCGTCGGCCTGGTAGGTCACGAGGTATTCGCCGTTTATTTCGGCGTGTATCGTAATCATCGACGCCGTGTCGCGCTTGAGTACGGCTATGTCGTTAAGCGCGCAGTCGGGGCATACGGGGTCGCCGCCTTCAACCTCGACACGTATCACCGAGTGCGGCTCTATGGCGTAGTCGTCTTCGTACAGCGAGTTGATGGCGCTCTCGATCTCGCTCGGTACGATGTCCGCGAGGAAGCCCAGGCGTCCCATGTTGATGCCGAGTATGGGCGTGCCCTTCGAGCCTACGAGCCATGCGGCCCTGAGCAGGGTGCCGTCGCCGCCGAGCGAGATGACGAAGTCGGCCGTGAAGTCGCACCCGTCGAACACCTCGACGCAGCCCCGGGGTATCATGCCCGAACTTACCAGGAAATCGTAGAAGGCCTGTTCCATGCACAAGTCGGCGCCGTGTGCGGCGAGGCATTCCATAATCTTCAGGATGTTTGCCGACTTGCGGCTCTGGTAAATGTTTCCGAACAGGGCGAACCTTAACTTACGTGACACCATGATTTTTGAGCTTTTAAATTTCTTTTTACACATGTAATGCTTGGAAATGCCAAACATTTTGTAACTTTGCCGTTGGATAAGGCAAATGCAAAATTACATATTTTGCCTGATAACAAACATTGCAGACATATTAAAAACGTAAAAAATGACAAAATTAAGCGTAAACGTCAACAAAGTTGCCACTTTGAGGAATGCGCGTGGCGGTAACAACCCCAACGTGCTGCAAGTTGCGCTCGATTGCGAGAAGTTTGGCGCGCAAGGCATAACAGTGCATCCGCGCCCCGACGAAAGGCACATAAGATATAAGGACGTAAGGGACATAAGGCCCCTGGTTACGACCGAATTCAATATAGAAGGCAATCCTATCGAAAAGTACATCGACCTCGTGCTTGAGGTCAAGCCGACGCAGGTTACGCTCGTACCCGACGCCGACAACCAGCTGACGAGCAACCACGGATGGGACACAAAGGCCAACGAGGGCTTCCTGACCGACGTGATAGGGCGCTTCAAGGAGGCAGGCATAAGGACGTCGATATTCGTTGACGCAACGCCCGAAATGGTGGAAGCGGCCAAGCGCTGCGGCACCGACCGCGTGGAACTCTACACCGAGCCGTACGCATCAGGCTACCTGCTCGACCGCGAGGAAGCCGTAAAACCGTTTGTAGAGGCGGCAAAGGTGGCGCGCGAAGTTGGTCTCGGACTCAATGCCGGGCACGACCTCAGCCTCGTAAACCTGCACTATTTCCACCAGAACATACCATGGCTGGACGAGGTCAGCATAGGCCATGCGCTTATATGCGACGCCCTTTACATTGGATTGCACGACACGATACAGGCTTACCTGGAATGCCTTAAATGAAAGGCGGACAATATACACATATTATCTATTAACCAATTAAATCTAATTTGAAAATGGCAAAAGTATATGAATTCCTGGCTACGGGCTTCGAAGAGGTAGAGGCCCTGATACCATTAGACATAATGCGCCGCGCTGGCGTTGACTTCAAGACTGTCAGCGTGACAGGTGAGAAGGTTGTTGAAGGCGCCCACGGCGTGAAGATTGAAGCCGACCTGCTGATCGAGGAAGCCGATTTCAGTGACGCTGACCTGCTGATGCTGCCCGGCGGACTGCCCGGCGCAACAAACCTGAACGAGCATGCAGGTGTGAAAAAGGCGCTCGTCGAGCATAACATACGCGGCAGGATGATAGGAGCTATATGCGCCGCACCTATGGTGCTGGGCGGACTGGGCATGCTTGAAGGCAAGCGTGCCACATGCTATCCGGGCTTCGAGGAATACCTTGAAGGTGCCGAATACACGCACGAGCTCTGCACCGTGGACGGCAATATAACCACGGGCGAAGGTCCGGCTGCTACGTTCCCCTATGCTTACAAGCTGCTCGAGGCCCTCACCGACAAGAAGACCGCTGACGGAATTGCCGACGGAATGATGTACAAACACCTTATGCTGAAATAAACACCGGTGTGACATACGCATTACCTACACCTGCGTACGGCCGGCAATAAGGCCGCCACGCCAATAAGGACAACTGCGCCACGGACGGATGGAATCCATGCCCCGTGGCGCAGTCGGTTCTATAAGCAAGCTGGAATGAAATTAACCAACAAAACGAAAATATGGACTATGCAGTGATTGTAGCCGGAGGAAAGGGACTGAGGATGGGTGCAAGCATACCCAAGCAATTTCTTCCCGTTAACGGATTGCCGATATTGATGCTTACAATAAAGCGTTTCAGGGAGTATGACGGGTCGTTGCGTATAATACTCGTGCTGCCGAAGGAACAGCACGAATATTGGAACGAACTGTGCAAGAATTATCATTTTACCGACGCTTATGCCGTGGTCGAGGGTGGTGAGACACGCTTCCACTCGGTAAGGAACGGACTGGCCGCCATACCGGACGACACGCAGGGCGTGGTCGGAATACACGACGGCGTGCGCCCCTTCCCGTCGGTCGAGGTCATACGCGCCTGTTATGAGACGGCGCGCACGGCTAAGGCCGTCATTCCCGTAGTGCCGGTGGTCGAGACTGTGAGGCACATTGTGGCCGGTGGAAAAACCGAAACGGTTGACAGGGCTGACTACCGGTTGGTGCAGACACCGCAGACCTTTGACATACAGCTGCTCAAGCAGGCTTACGCACAGCCATACAGGGACTGCTTCACCGATGATGCGTCAGTGGTTGAAAGCGCCGGCCATGAGGTGACCCTTATCGAGGGCAACCGTGAAAATATTAAGATAACAACGCCGTTCGACCTCCGCATAGCGCGGATTCTTGCCTGAACGGCAGCCGGCAAGCCGGCCCTGGCCGTCAGGCTTGTGGCTTCAGGCGGAGTCGGCAATGGCTTTCAGCGGCGCCATGCGCCGTCAACAATACTGACAATTACAACGACAAGAAAAGACAATGCTCGACATCCTTGACCAAGACATACAGTTCCTGCCCGGTGTGGGGCCAAGGCGTAAGGCCCTGCTCGATAAGGAACTGGGCATAAAGACTTACGAAGACCTGCTTGAGCATTATCCTTACAAGTATATAGACCGCAGGCATATTTATAGGATAAGCGAGCTTACGCCCGATGCCGCGTCAGTGCAGATATGCGCAAAGCTGCTGAGCTGCGAGGTGTTCGACATGGGTTTCCACCGCTCGAGGCTTGTCGCCCATGTGTCTGACGGTAGCGGAATTGCCGACCTTGTGTGGTTCAAGAAGGGCGAACACATACTGAAGCACCTCAAGGCCGGTACGCAATACATCATCTACGGCCGCCCGACTGTGTTCAGCGGGCGTTACCAGTTCGCCCATCCGGAGATGAAGCAGATGTCGGAAGTCGAACTTTCGCAGCTTGGCCTTCAGCCTTATTACAACACGACCGAGAAGATGAAGAACTCGGGACTTGACACCTGGGGCATGGACAGGCTTGTGAAGTCTCTTCTTGATACGCTTAAAAAGCCCCTTACTGAAACTCTTCCGCCGTTCATGACGCAACGTTTAAACCTCATGTCGAGGGACGATGCGTTGAGGAAGATACACGTTCCAAAAAATCCCGACGACATACGGCATGCCGAATACCGCATAAAGTTCGAGGAAGTATTCTACGTTCAGCTCAACATACAGCGCTATGCCAGCTTCTGCAAGCGCAAGTACCGCGGCTACATGTTTACCAAAGTAGGCGCGTATTTCAACGGTTTTTATTACAACAACCTGCCTTTTGAACTTACCGGGGCTCAGAAGCGCGTCATCAGGGAAATAAGGCAGGACATGCGTTCGGGATGCCAGATGAACCGTTTGCTCCAGGGCGACGTTGGCAGCGGCAAGACCCTTGTCGCCCTTATGTGCATGCTCATAGCGCTTGACAATGGCTATCAGTCGTGCATAATGGCCCCTACGGAGATTCTAGCGGAGCAACATCTTGAGACGATAGTCTCCTTCCTTAACGGCATGGATGTCCGCGTAGAGTTGCTTACGGGCATGGTGAAGGGCAAACGGCGGCGCGAGGTGCTCGAAGGGCTTGCCGACGGCAGCGTAGACATACTTGTCGGAACGCACGCCGTGATAGAAGACAGCGTGCAATTCGCACGCCTGGGCTTTGTCGTAATCGACGAGCAGCACCGTTTCGGGGTGGAGCAAAGGGCGAAGTTGTGGAACAAGAGCGACAATCCTCCACACGTTCTCGTAATGACTGCGACACCTATTCCGCGCACTCTTGCCATGACCGTTTACGGAGACCTTGACGTAAGCAAGATTGACGAGCTGCCGCCGGGGCGCAAACCCGTGGTCACCCTGCACAAGTACGACGACCAGACGACAAGCCTTTACGCAGGCATACGCCGTCAGATTAATGCCGGAAGGCAGGCTTACATCGTGTTCCCGTTGATTAAGGAGAGCGAGAAGATTGACCTTAAAAACCTCGAAGAAGGGTATGAAAGCCTGCGCGAGGCGTTCCCGGAGTTTAAGTTGAGCAAGGTGCACGGCCGCATGAAGCCGGTAGAGAAGGAAGAGGAGATGCGCCGTTTTGTCAGCGGCGAGACACAGATATTGGTCTCCACGACGGTCATAGAAGTGGGGGTTAACGTGCCTAACGCCACCGTTATGGTGATAATCAACGCCGAACGCTTCGGCCTTTCGCAGCTTCACCAGTTGCGGGGGCGTGTAGGTCGTGGTGCCGACCAGTCGTTCTGCTTGCTCGTAAGCAAGCGTAACATATCAGACGACACACGCAAGCGGCTTGACATAATGTGCGAGACCAACGATGGATTCGAGATAGCCGAGGCCGACCTAAAGTTGCGCGGGCCAGGCGATCTGGAAGGTACGCAGCAGAGCGGGGTGGTGTTCGGTTTCAAGAAAGTAGACATACGCAAGGACGACCAGATAATACAACTGGCACGCGACGAGGCCCGTAGCATAGTGGCCGACGACCCGCAGTGCTGTAAGAGCGAGTATTCAATGGTGTGGCAGAGGCTCAAGGCACTACGCAAGAACCTCCCTTATTTCGGCGACATATCATAGGTTGCACGGCAGCCCAAGGCCTTTCAGCCGTTTGTATGACACATAAAAAAACGTTCCCGCAGGCTGTTTTGCTTGCGGGAACGTTTTTGTTATAGTATGTAGGACTGTTTTTATTTAGCCTCTTTCTCAGGCAGCATAATCACTTTGACGCTGTTTCCGCCTTTGAAGATAACGTCCTTAACCATCTTGGCAACCTTCTCCGGAGTGAGTGCGTTAACCACATTCTTGTAGTTTGTGTACGTATCTACGCCGTATTCGTCAAGGTTGTTGATTGTGCTTACCCAGTAAGAGTTGGTCTTGGCGTTCTCGTCGGCACGCTTCAGCATGAGTTCCTTAACCTTGTTGAGCATGTCTGCGTCAACGGTAGTACAGAGTTTCTTGGCCTCTTCTTCCATAATCTTGATAGCCATGTCGCTCTTCTCCGGGTCCATCGGGCAGATACCTACAAGTGCGGTGAACGGAGTGTCGCCTCCGAGTGAAGCCATTCCTGTGGCTCCGGCAGAGTAAGCGGCTCCTGCGTCCTCACGTATCTTCTTCAGGTAGATCATCTCAAGAACCTGTCCTGCTGCGCTTGCAGCCGCTGCATTCTCAAGAGAATACGGGGTTGTGAGGTTGTACCAGTACATGTAGGCGTTGGCCTTCGGAGTCTCCATCTTGCGTGTGAACTTGTTTTCGGCGTTGCCCTTTGCGTAGGTTGAAACCTTCTTCCAGTTCTCCTTCTTGCCTTTGGCGGGCAGTGAAGCTATGTACTGCTCTATGAGCGGACGTATTGTAGCCTCGTCGAAGTTGCCCACGATGGTGAATGTGAAGTCGCCTGCGTCAGCTGTACGCTCCTTTGCAATCTGCAGGATGCGGTCGTAGTTAACCTTCTTGAGGTCTTCGAGCTTCAGTGTTGCGTAGCGTGGATTGTGGCAGTAGAGTGTTGACATCAGCGAGTCTGAGAATGCTGCGTCGGGTGAGAGTGCCTGGTTCTTCAGCATGGTCTCGAGCGTGGTCATAAGCTGTGCGAAGCTCTTCTCGTCCTTCCTTACGTCGGTGAAGTAGAGGTAAGTCAGCTGGAACAGTGTCTCCAGGTCTTTCGGGGTAGAGCTTCCGCTGAGTCCTTCGTGTAGGTTGAACAGCTGGAGGTTGGCGTTGGCCTGCTTGCCGGCGAGAGCCTTCTCGAGTTCGGTGTTGCTGAAGTTGCCAAGTCCGCTTGCGCCGATAGCCATGTCGAACACTTTTGCATTGACGATGTCCTCGTCGCCGAGCAGTGAAGAACCACCCTTTGATGTAGCGTCGATTACAACTTCGTCGTCCTTGAAGTCGGTCTTCTTCAGCAATACGCGTGCGCCGTTAGAGAGTGTAAGCTCCTTGTAGCCGAGAGTCTTGTTCTCCTTCTCGCCTGTTATCTTGCCTTTTGCAGGCATTTTTGCGATGAGCGGCTCCTGCTTTACGTTGTCTACCCATGCGGTCAGTTTCTCGCCGTGTACGGTGTCGATGGCTTTCTTGATGCTTTCGGGAGTCGGGTATACGGTTCCTTCCTTCTCGGTGTTGAAGCTCATTACAACGAGGTTGGTGTCGGTTACGCTTACGAGTTCTTTCATCACCTCGTTGATTGCCTCAACCGGAATCATCGGGCTTATCTGCTGCATTATTGCGTATTCGTCTTCGATTGACGGAATAGGCTCGTTGTCGATGAAGTTACGTGTGTAGAGTTCGCAGTAAACGCTGTTTTCGCGCTTGTTGCGGTTGGTGTATATCTTCTCTAACTGGCTCATGTATTCAGACTTCGCACGGACGAACTCTGTGGGGGTGAAGCCGAACATGGTGGCGCGCATTACTTCGCGTACTGCGGCGGAGATGGCTGCTTCGGTCTGTCCGGGTTTCGGAACGCACACTACTGCGAACGCATCCTTTGACTTTGCGTAGATGTAGTCGCCGTCGCTGACGTATGCCTGGAGGTAGGGGCATTCAGGATTCTGTCCTACTTCGGCAAGGCGTGCGTTGAGCATCTGCAGCGACAGGTTGAGCGCATACTGCTGAACCATGTATGCGAGGCTTGTCTTCATGCTGTCGGGCACGTCGTCGTGCTTGAACATTATCTGCACGATGTTGAATTGCTGCTCCTTGTCCTTGTCTACAACGATTATCGCCTCGTTGTTGTCGGGCACGGGTTCTGCAACCACCGGTGCTGCGTTGGGGTCGAGCTTGATGCCGCTGAACATTTCCTTTATCTTCTGTTCGGTGCGGTCAACGTCGATGTCGCCCACCACGATGATGGCCTGGTTGTCCGGGCGGTACCACTTGTGGTAGTACTGGCGGAGCACTTCGGGCTTGAAGTTCTTAACCACCTCCATCGTACCGATAGGCATGCGGCGTCCGTACTTGCTGCCCGGGTAAATGGTTTCGAGGTTGCGCTCCATCATCCTCTGCATTGGTGACGAGCGCAGGCGCCACTCGTTCTCTATCACGCCACGCTCCTTGTCTATCTCCTCGGTGGCGAGTGTAAGGCCGTTAGACCAGTCCTTGAGCACGAGGAGGCAAGAGTCGAGTGCCGCGATGTTCTTTGACGGCACGTTGTCTATGTTGTAAACGGTCTCGGCTATCGATGTGTAGGCATTGAGGTCGCGGCCGAACTCAACGCCGATTGAGCGCATATATTCGAGCAGCTTGTCGCCCGGATAGTTGTCAGAGCCGTTGAATGCCATGTGCTCCAGGAAGTGGGCGAGGCCCCTCTGGTTCTCTTCCTCCTGGATGGAGCCTACACGCTGGGCGATGTAGAAGTTGACACGATGTTCGGGATAGTCGTTGTGGCGGATGTAATAGGTAAGGCCGTTAGGCAGCTTGCCTATCCTTACAGCATTGTCGACCGGTATGGGCGGCATCTGCATTCCTTGCGCCATTACCGCTGCGGTGCCTGTAATGAATAGCACGGCGGCGACGAAAAGATGTTTTATTTTCATAAAATAAGTGTTTAAAATGGTTTGACAAATATAGTTTTTTCTTGTATTAACGCTGTTGGTTACTTGTTATATTTAATATATTTTATACTTTGCGGTCGCCCGGTGTCGCATTTAATCCTGCTTTGGCTCTATCCGGTCACGTTTCGTCGCTGTACTCTAATATGTCGCCAGGCTGGCAGTCCAATTCGCGGCATATGGCTTCGAGCGTACTGAAACGTACGGCCTTGGCCTTGCCCGTCTTGAGTATTGACAGGTTGGCCTGCGTCAGTCCCACGCGTTCGGCCAGTTCGCCGAGCGGCATTTTGCGCTTTGCCATTTCAACGTCGAGGTTTACTATTATTTTTCCCATGCCCTTGCGTTTGCTTATATTGTTAGCTCCTGTTCTTCCTTCATCTTCAGTCCGATGGCGAAAGCCTCGGCTATTACTAACGAGGACAGGCCGAATAGCACGCTGCTCAGGTTGGCTGCCGAACTGTAGTCAACCACATAATCGCTGAGGCTGAACGTCTGTTGCGCGAGGTATGCGTCGTAGCAACCGTCGGCGGTGACGATGGCTCCTGCCGCCACGAGGCACCAGCCTGTAAGGCGCAGCAGCTTGATGTTTTTGTGGATGAATATCTGGTTGCGGTTGACATTGCGCACGAAGAAGATGAACGCCACAAGTGCTGTTACGGCCATGGCGCCGAATGCCAGTGTGTAGACCACCTTGAATATCGCCGTGAAGACGCTTACCTTGCCGTTTACGGGCACGATGAGCTGTGTCGGCCATGCCTGTTGCGACTTGTTCGTGGCCTTGTCGGTTATGGCCTGGGCCGTCTTTGGCGATATTTCCACAGGCAGCAACGAGATGTAGCAATATCTGTTCGGGTCTATCTGGGTGACGTTTCGCTTCTCCGCACCGTGGCGCATGCCGCTTGTGAAACCCGTGATGAACGCGTTTGACATTGAAAAGATGTCGCAGACTATCACCACGAATATCAGTACACAGAACAGTTTCAGTTTCTTTTTCATCGCTGTAGTTTTTTGGGCCGTAGGCCAGTCGCCTTCATGCAAGACGGCGGCTGACCTGCCGGCCGGTTGTTGTTGATTTTAGAGAGAGTAATATTATGTTATTTGTATTATTATTGATATTTGATTATTATTTATCGTTTTTCGATATGCAAAGATATGCACTATTTTTTAAACGGCAAAATAAAAACGATAAAAATTTATCGAAAATCGATAATTTAGTTTAAATCCTGTCCTTTTGCCGTTTTCCCTTTGCGTTTAGTCTTGCCGGCAGTCGTACAGGCGTATTGCGCCATCCGCTTTCCAAGAGGCCGCCTTTTACGCTGCAAAAGGTGGCTTTTCGGGCTGTAAAAGGATATCTTTTGCAGCGTAAAAGGTTATGTATTGGAAACTGCCTGGTAATCACGTCGTTACAGACACTACTTTGGCTGGCGTGCCGTGGCTGTCTGCCGTCATTAACGGATGTTTTGCCATGTAGGCATATACGAATTTGTCAAAATACATGCTTTTTAACAATTTAAAGGTTAAAAATATGCAGAAAACCTTTTTTCATCAAATAGTTTTCATATCTTTGCCCCGTCATGAAACATATAAGGAAAATATTCTTAACTTGCGCTGCATTCATGGCGGCAGCCGGAATCAGCGCCCAGGAAAAGGTTGTGCCGTTGTCTTACGGCAACATGGACAGCTGGACCATACGCAAGGTGCATGAGTCAGCCATAATAGGCGGTAATACAAAGACACTCTACGAGATAGGTCCTAACCGCACCGTAGAGGGCAACAAGCCGTACACCAACGGCGGAGGTTCCCCATGGGGTACGTCAAACGTCATGGCCAAGGTCATGGGCGTAGTGAAGACCAACAACTCCGTGTACCGCGACAAGCGCGGCAGCGGCTGGTGTGCCAAGCTGACCACGCACATCGAAAGCGTGAAGGTCATGGGCCTTATGAACATCAACGTGCTGGCCGCAGGTTCCATCTTCCTCGGCGACATGAAAGAGCCTATAACCGGAACTAAGGACGGCCCGAAGGCCATGAACAACGGCATACCGTTCACAGGCAGGCCGAAGGCTGTAAGGTTCGATTACAGTGTCAAGGCGGCAGGCACCCCTAACAGGATCAAGCAGACGGGTTTCAGCAAGAAGCAGACCGTGCCCGGGCGTGATTATGCCATAGCCGTGCTATACCTGCAAAAGCGAACCGAGGACAAGGCGGGCAACATCACGGCCAAACGCGTCGGCACCATGGTGGTGAAGTTCGGCAAGAGCACCGGCGGATGGGTCAACAACGCCACGTATAAGATAATGTACGGCGACATACGCAACACCCCCGGCTATGACGCTTCAACGATGGGGCTGCGCCATACGGACTACGCACGCAACAGCAAGGGCAAGAGCGTGCCTGTGAAAGAGATAGGATGGGCCGACGCCGACACCACGCCTACACACCTGATGTTGCAATTCTCGTCGAGCCATGGCGGAGCTTACATAGGCTCGGTAGGCAACACATTATGGGTGGACAACGTCGAGATGGTATACTGACCCGCGTAAATCCATAGGTAATTATGAGGCTTGTTTTTCTCGCAGCATTCTTTATGTGTGCCATATTGCCGGGTGCAAGTGCGCCTGAGAACGGCAGCAAAGACACTGTTACGGTTGACAGCACGCAGCAAACAGACAGCGTGAAGAAGAGAAAAGGACTGATTAACAGGTTTCTTGACTACATAAACGAATCCAACAAGACCGATCCCGGCAAGAAGTTCGACTTCAGCCTGCTGGGCGGTCCCCATTACAGCACCGACACAAAGTTCGGCCTCGGCCTTGTTGCCACCGGCATATACCGCACCGACATGGCCGATACGTTGTTACCGCCCTCCAACACCGCCCTGTACGGAGACATCACAACGGGGCAGTTCTATAAAATAGGCATACGCGGAACGCACATCTTTCCCCATGACAAGTGCCGCCTGGACTACAACGTATCGTTCGATTCGTTCAAGAGCAACTTCTGGGGCATAGGCTACGTCAACGGCAACAAGGACTCTAACGAGAGTACAATGGACAGGATACAGGTCCAGGCCAAGGCGAGCCTGCAGTGGCGTTTTGCCGATAATCTGTACATCGGGCCGACGGTAGTGTTCGACTATGCCGGCGTAAGCCACGTCGAGCGGCCTGAGCTTCTCGAGGGCATGGACCACCGGACACTGAATGTCGGTGCCGGCGTATCCCTTGTTTATGACTCGCGCGACGTGCTTACCAACGCGCACAGGGGCTTCTATGTGAACATCTCGCAACTGTTCCGGCCGGCCTTCATGGGCAATGACTATGCCTTTGCCACCACCGACCTGCGTGCCGACGTGTACCGCACGGTGTGGAAGGGCGGAGTGGTAGCGGCCGACCTGCGCGGCACTCTCAACTTCGGTAACCCTTCGTGGGGCATGATGTCGCTGCTGGGCAACTCTTACTCGATGCGCGGATATTACGAGGGACGCTACCGCGACAAGCACAAACTGGAGGCGCAGGTAGAGCTGCGCCAGCACGTATGGAAGCGCAACGGCATTGCCCTGTGGGCAGGGGTGGGCACTGTCTTCGACAAGTTCAGCGCCTTACGCTCCGACAGGCTGCTTCCCAACTTCGGCATAGGCTACCGCTGGGAGTTCAAGAAGAACGTCAACGTGCGTCTCGACTACGGTTTCGGCAAGAGCGGACAGTCGGGTTTCATCTTCAACATAGGCGAAGCCTTCTAAGGCACAGGCATCACCCAATGTCGTGTAAAACGGCATTGCCCTGTGTAATTACATGTAATTAAATACTTACGGATATTCAATGAAAGACCCAAATAATCACGGCATATTGGCCCGTTTCTTGTCCACTGGGGGACGTGACACGGGCAAAAGGCGCGCTTTAATACTTTTCTGGCTTACCATAGCGGTACTTGCCGTACCCAACGTGGCGCTTTGCGTGACCGAGCGCATGTCGCCGGCTGCCGGCATAACCAATGTACTGCTGCCCGTGTCGGTGGTGTGGCTGCTTATGACCTTAAGTCCCCGCCCCGGCAAAACCACGTGGCTCATGTTCCCGCTTATATTCTTCGCCGCGTTCCAGCTGGTGCTACTCTATCTGTTCGGGCATTCCATAATAGCGGTGGACATGTTTCTCAACCTTGTTACGACCAACCCCGGAGAGGCTTTCGAGCTGCTTGACAACCTGCTGCCGGCCATCTCGATAGTAGTCGTGGTCTACATTCCGCCGCTCGTTATTGCCACTGTCTCGCTGCGCCGTAAGGACAAGCTCGATGCTGCTTTCATGTCAAGGCAGCGGCGCATGGCCCTCGTTGCAGTCGCTGTGGGTGCGGCAAGCCTCGGCGTTAGTTATGCATCAGACCGCGAATACAGTGCGAAGATACAGCTTTACCCGCTCAACGTGGGTTACAACCTTGTGCTTGCCGTAGAGCGTTCAGGGGCTACTGCCGACTATGCCGAGACCTCGGCGGGCTTCAAGTTCAAGTCTAAGGCCACGCACCCTGCCGCCAGCCGCGAGGTGTACGTCATCGTGGTGGGCGAGACGGCGCGTGCATGCAGCTTCAGCCTGTACGGTTACGGGCGCGAGACAACCCCGCTGCTCGAGCGTACACCGGGACTTGTGGCATTCACCGACGTGCTTACACAGTCGAACACCACGCACAAGAGCGTGCCCATGCTGCTTTCGGCGGCGTGCGCCGAAGACTACGACCGCATATACCGCGAGAAGGGAATAATAACAGCCTTCAAGGAAGCAGGCTTCCATACGGTGTTCATATCAAACCAGCGCCCCAACCGCTCGTTCATAGACTTCTTCGGCATGGAGGCCGACGAGTGGGTGTTCATGAAGGAGAATCATGAGGGGACGGAAACCCTCCAGGACGCCGACATGCTGCCTATGGTAAGGGACGTGCTGGCCCAGGGACGCAAGAAGGAGCTTATTGTATTGCATACGTACGGCTCGCACTTCAACTACCGCGAGCGCTACGCGGCACGTACGGCCGTGTTCAAGCCCGACAACGCGAGCGAGGCGAAGCCGTCCAACCGCGAGTCGCTCGTCAACGCATACGACAACTCCATACGCAGCACGGACAGTTTCCTGCACGGCCTGATTGGCATCGTCGACAGTTGCGGCGCCGTGTCGGCATTGCTCTACACGTCTGACCACGGCGAAAACATCTTTGACGACCGTCGCCAGCTGTTCCTGCATGCCTCGCCCGTACCGTCGTTCTACGAGCTTCATGTGCCGTTCGTCATTTGGACTTCAGACTCTTACCGGCGCACCTTCGCGCCCGTGGCTGCCGCCCTTGATGCCAACCGCCGCAAGAGCGTGGCCAGCAGCGTGTCGGTGTTCCACACCATGCTCGGTCTTGCCGGCATAGAAACGCCTTACCGCAACGACAGCCTGTCGGTGGCGAGCGGCAAGTTCACTCCTACCAGGCGCATGTATCTTAACGACCACAACGAGCCTGTGCCCGTTGAAAAGATACTGAGGGACAAGGAAGACTTCGTGATGATGGAACGTGTTAAGGCCGGGCAGTGACGGGCTGTGCGGCAATGTTTTTTCGGTGATTTTGCAAAAGGTTGCTTTCGGGACGATGAAAGGTAACCTATTGCAACGCAAAAGGATGCCTTTTACAACGCGAAAGGCATCCCTTTGTAATTATACTGATTATCAATAAGTTACAGGCTGATGTGAAAACGGCTGCCAACGTCGCTTCAGCGCTGCTGTCAGCCGGCGTCGTGCTTCATGTTGCGCGGATGGTGTTCAAGTATCTCGCGGCGCAGTTCGTGGGTGTCAATGTGGGTGTATATTTCCGTAGTGCCTATGCTCTCGTGCCCGAGCATTGCCTGTATGGCGCGCAGGTCGGCACCGCCGGCAAGCAGCGCAGTGGCGAAGCTGTGGCGCAGCGTGTGCGGACTTATTGTCTTGCTTATGCCCGCCTCCTCGCCGAGGCGTTTTATCATTATGAGAATCATTGTGCGCGTAAGGTGCGCCCCGCGGCGGTTGAGGAACACGTAGTCCTCCTCGCCCGGCTTTATGTCCATCAGGTTGCGGTCTATGAACCACAGTTGCAACTGCCTTACCGCGCTCTCCGATATGGGGACGAGCCTCTCCTTGCGCCCCTTGCCAACAACCCTTACGAAGTGTTCTTCAAGGTAAAGGTCTGACAGACGCAGCGTTACAAGCTCGCTTACACGCAGTCCGCAGCTGAAAAGCACCTCTATAATGGCCTTGTTGCGCTGCCCCTCCCATTTCGACAGGTCGATGGCCTGCTCGAGGCGGTCAACCTCCTCGGTTGTCAGGACTTCGGGCAGATGGTCGCCGAGCTGTGGCGACTCGAGCAGCTCGGACGGGTCGTCACTTATGTATCCGTCAACCTGGAGATAGTGGTAGAACGTCCTCACGCCGCTCAATATGCGGCACTGCGAGCGCGCCCCTACACCTATGCTGTGCAGGTTGGCGGCAAAGGCCTGCAGGTCTTCCAGCCGTGCGGCCAGCGGGTCGATGCCCTGCTCGCCGAAATAGGCCAGCAGCTTCTCTATGTCGTGCGAATATGCGTCGAGCGTGTTGGGCGTGAAGTTGCGCTCAAGTTTCATGTAGCGGCGGTAGGCGGCTACAAGATTAGACGCCTTTTTGTTTACTGTTTCCATTTATTTTATTACTTTTGCAGCGTGGCGCGGCTGCCGGTTTACATGTGTCAGGCCGGTGTGCTGCCGTTGTGGGCACGCCTGGCGCCGTGCAAGTGCAAAATTAAGAAAAATAATCCGGATATGAAAATATTAGTATTGAACGGTCCCAACCTCAACCTCTTGGGCGTAAGGGAGCCGGGCATTTACGGCAACAGCTCGTTCGACGACTACCTGCCGAAGCTGCGCGAGGCTTTCCCGGGTGTGGAGATCGACTATTTCCAGAGCAACATAGAGGGCGTGATGATAGACAAGATGCAGGAAGTAGGCTTCACGTACGACGGCATAGCGCTCAACGCCGGCGCCTATACGCATACCAGCATAGCCCTGCACGACTGCATAAAGTCGCTGAAATGCCCCGTGGTCGAGGTACACATATCCAACGTGCACAAGCGCGAGGAGTTTCGCCACAAGTCCATGATATCTGCCGCGTGCCTCGGCGTGGTGTGCGGTTTCGGGCTCGACTCATACCGGCTGGCCGTCGAGGCGCTGGTGCTCGACGCCCGGCAGCGTGAACAGGCATGATAACGATACGGTGAATAATGAAACAGAGCCAGGTTGACATTAACAGGGGGTTGGACGAATACATACTCTCCCACATAGACCCCGAGGGCGACTACCTGTACCGCCTGTGGCGGGCTACCAACATACACCTGCTGCACGGGCGCATGGCAAGCGGCCACCTGCAGGGGCGGCTGTTGAAGATGCTCGTGCGGATGGTGCGCCCAAGCAACATACTTGAGATAGGCACATTCAGCGGATACAGCGCAATCTGTCTGGCAGAAGGGCTGGACGAGGGCGGAATGGTGTACACTTACGAGATAGACGACGAGCTGGAGGACTTCACCCGTCCGTGGATTGAAGGCTCGGCCGTGGCAGACAAGATACGTTTCATCATCGGCGACGCCATAAAGGAGGCCCCAAAGCTGGGTGTGGAGTTCGACATGGTGTTCATTGACGGCGACAAGCGCACGTACGTCGAGGCTTACGAGATGGCGCTGTCTGTGCTGCGCCCGGGCGGCTTCATCCTTGCAGACAACACGCTTTGGGATGGGCACGTGCTCGAGACACCGCGCCAGACCGACCGCCAGACCATAGGCATAGAGACGTTCAACGACCTGATAGCCGCCGACGGGCGCGTGGAGAAACTGATATTGCCCCTGCGCGACGGCCTGACGATGGCAATGAAGAGGCGTTGAGAGACCGCCCCGGCCGGCGTGCATGCCCGGCACGGCTTAAAAATAAGCTGCATAAGTTCGCAATGTCGAAAAAAATGTGTAAGTTTGCAGGCAGTTTTTACAGCCTGCACCTTATTAATATAACTACATAATAAAATGCAAGAAACAAGACAAAACCGCATAGCAAGGCTCCTGCAAAAGGAACTTAGCCTTATATTCCAGTCGCAGACGCGTTCGATGCGCGGCGTGATGGTGAGCGTGACGCGCTGCCGCATAAGTCCCGACCTGAGCATCTGCACGGCATATCTGAGCATATTCCCGTCTGAAAGGGCTGACGAGATAATAAAGAACATCACGGCCAACGATAAGACTATACGTTACGAACTGGGCACCCGTGTGCGCAACCAGCTGAGGATAATACCCGAACTGCGCTTCTTCGTGGACGACTCGCTCGACTACATAGCCCACATTGACGAGCTGCTGAAGAAATGAACTTCCCCTTTTACATAGCCCGTCGGTACCTGTTCTCGAAAAAGAGCACGCACGTAATCAACCTGATAAGCGGCATAAGCGCCGTAGGTGTGGCCATCGCCACGATGGCTTTGGTGGTCACGTTGAGCGTGTTCAACGGCTTCCATGACCTGGTGGCATCGTTCCTTACATCGTTCGACCCGCAGCTCGAGGTCGTGCCCGCCAAAGGCAAGACTGCTCCGGCTGACGACCCCGTGCTGGCCAAGATACGCACGTTGCCGGAAGTCGACGTAGCCACTGAAAGCGTGGAGGACCAGGCTTTGGCCATTTACAAGGGCAATCAGGCAATGGTTGTGGTGAAGGGTGTTGACGACAATTTCGACAAGCTGACGCATATTAACGAGATTCTTTACGGCGACGGCGAGTTCTCGCTTAGCGCCGCCAACCTCCAATACGGTACGGTGGGCATACGTCTGGCCGCCGACCTGGGCATGGCCGCCGACTGGGACGGATACTTGAAGATATATGCGCCCAAGCGCGAGGGGCAGCTCGACATGATGAATCCTACCGAGGGATTCGTCGAGGACTCGCTGATTTCGCCGGGTGCGGTGTTCTCCGTCGGCAACGGGCGCTACGACCGCAATTACGTGCTGACGTCGATAGCCTTCGCCCGCAATCTTTTCGGGCAGCAAGGCATGCTCTCGCAGCTTGAGTTGAGGCTCAAGCCGGGGTCTGACATAGACGCCGTGAAGGAGGAAATGAGGCAGATTGCCGGCGGAAAGTATCTCGTCCTTGACCGTCTGGAGCAGCAGGCTGACACGTTTAAGATAATGAAGATTGAGAAATTCATTGCTTATATATTCCTTACTTTCATACTTGCCGTGTCGTGCTTCAACATCATAGGTTCGCTGTCGATGTTGATAATAGATAAGAAAAACGACGTTGTTACGCTGCGCAACATGGGCGCAACCGACAAGCAGATTACACGGATATTCCTTTTCGAGGGCCGTATGATTTCGGTAATCGGTGCCGTTGCAGGCATATTGCTCGGCTTGTTGTTGTGCTGGTTGCAGCAGACATACGGTTTTGTGGCTCTCGGACAGTCGAGCGGTTCGTTCGTCGTTGATGCTTATCCGGTAAGTGTCCACCCTGAAGACATCCTGTTGGTGTTCTTCACGGTTGTTGTGGTCAGCTTTGTTTCGGTCTGGTATCCCGTAAGATATTTCTCCAAACGGCTGATAGGAGACTGATTTTAGCGCGTATTAAGATAAAGGAAAACGATAAAGGAGGTGTGCTTTTACAGGATTGCGGCACACCTCCTTTATCGTTAATCTTTAATTTATGATTTTTAATTGCCAACCCAATGGCTCAGCTCCTTTCAGCCCAGTCGCTACGGTCAAGGTTACGGTAGCTTATGGCCTCGGCAAGGTGTTGCGGCTGCACGTTCTCGGATGCCTCCAGGTCGGCTATGGTGCGTGCTACCTTAAGTATGCGGTTGTATGCGCGGGCTGACAGGTTGAGGCGTTCCATGGCAGTGCGCAACAGGTTTATTCCTGCCTCGTCGGGCTCGGCGTACTGGTGTATCATACGCTCGGACATCTGTGCGTTGCAGTGTATTCCGTTGCAGTCCTTGAAGCGTTGTTCCTGGATGAGCCTGGCCTTGATTACCCTTTGGCGTATGCTGGCGCTGCTCTCGCCTTGCGTGGAGCGTGATATGTCCTTGAAAGGCACGGGCGTTATTTCTATCTGTATGTCTATTCTGTCGAGCAACGGACCGCTTATCTTGTTGAGGTAGCGTTGAATTTGGCCGGGCGAACACACGCATTTGTGGGTAGGGTCGTTGTAATATCCGCACGGACAGGGGTTCATCGAGGCCACGAACATGAACGAGCAGGGGTATTCAACGGTGTATTTTGCACGCGAAATGGTAATCTTGCGGTCTTCAAGTGGCTGGCGCAGTACCTCGAGCGTTGACTTGTTGAACTCAGGTAGCTCGTCGGCAAACAGCACGCCGTTGTGCGCAAGCGATATTTCGCCCGGCTGCGGATTCAGTCCTCCGCCTACAAGTGCCACTTGTGAGATGGTGTGGTGGGGCGAGCGGAACGGTCGTTGGGATATTAACGACATGTTCTTGCCCAGCTTTCCCGCCACCGAATGTATCTGCGTTGTTTCAAGGCTTTCGGCCAGTGAGAGTGGGGGAAGTATCGAGGGAAGCCGTTTCGCCATCATCGACTTGCCGCTTCCGGGAGGACCGATCATTATCATGTTGTGTCCTCCTGCTGCCGCAACTTCCATCGCCCGCTTGACGCTCTCTTGTCCACGGACGTCGGCGAAGTCGAGGTCGAAGCTGCTTTGCTGTTCGTAAAATTCACGTCTTGTATCGATGAAAGTAGGCTCGAATCCCCCTTCACCGTTCATGAAGCGCACCACGTCGAGCAGGTTTTCCATGCCGTATACCTGTATCTTATTGACAACGGCGGCCTCGCGAATGTTCTGTTGTGGCACAATCAGCCCTTTGAAACCCTCCTTGCGTGCCCTTATGGCTATAGGTAGGGCACCACGTATGGGTTGTATCTTGCCGTCAAGGCCGAGTTCTCCCATTATCATATAGTTGGAAAGCATGTCGGTTTTGACCTTTCCTATTGCGGCGAGGATGCCTATCGCCATGGGCAGGTCGTATCCGCTGCCCTCCTTGCGGAGGTCGGCGGGAGCCATGTTTATGGTTGTATCGACTACGGGAAGTTTTATTCCGTTGTTCTTTAGGGCTGAAGCTATGCGGTCGCGGCTTTCCTTTATTGCAGTGTCGGCAAGTCCGGAGAGGTGGAAATTGACGCCTTTCGTCACGCTTACTTCCACCGTTACGGTCGTTACTTCAAGACCGTTTACTGCCGCGCAATACGTCTTGACTAACATGTGAAGTGTTTTTTGTGTATTAGTTTAGTAGCACCTTGAGTCTTGCTTCAAGGTCGTTAGTTTCCAGATTGCGTTCCAATACGCGTCCTTGTGCATTGAACAGTATGTTTTCTGATACCGAATTGAGTGAAAAAGTTTCGAGTAGCGGACTGTCGAACATCATCTGGTCGCAGACGGTTATCACTCCTGTCGAGTCATTGCGCATGGTCTGCCTGCATTTATGTTTGCTTGCGTCAATGTTGATGCCCATTATTGCGAGCCTGTTTCCGTACTCGTTTTTCAGTTGGTTGAGTTTGTAGCGCATGTTTACGCTCCTGTTATTCCATTCAGCCCATGTGTAAACAACAGCCACTTTGCCGCGTAATTCAGCGTCTGAAACAGGTTTGTCGTATATGTCTTTAGTCCTGAATACTGGCATCTTGGCTCCTGCCGTGCATTGTCCGGCAGCCTTTGCGTAGCGCAGAATGCGTGCAATGTTGCCGTTTTTAGGCTGCTCTTTATACAGGATGTTTGCCAGTTGTTCTATTTTCTTGGGGTCCGCGTCTGTTGTATTGACGAAGTATTTCCTTAGAACATATACGCTCGCGAGTGACTTGGGGTTGTTTTTTATGAACTGTGCGGCATAGTTTTTCACCTCAGGAGGTGACGCTTTGGCTATCTGTTGGCGGAATCCGTTCATGAGCTTATCCTCTTTTGTTCCGTCGACTTCTATCTCCTTGAGGTGTGATGCGTCGCCTTTTATTGTTGCAGACTTGCCCGGTTCGGCGAATACGGGCTGCTCTGAAAAGTTAGGGAAGATAATTACGATTGTGCCGTTTTCCTTGCATGGCGTTTCAAAGGTGAAACGTCCGCCTTCGACTTTTATCGTATCGACGCCGTCGAATACGCCGTCTGGACTGTAAACATAAAACTCACCCTGGTTTAGGTTGAGTAACCGGCCTTCAAAACTGAAGTAACCGCTGCGTGAACCGCAGGACACCAAAACCAGGGTGAGTGTAAAGATATAAATTAGCCGCTTCATGCGCCAGCTTTATTTATTTGCTGACTTTTGACAGCTCAAGGTCATTGTTTGCGTAAGTTGCAAGTGAAGGATCCTTCTGCAATGCGCTTCTCAGGTAAGAAGAAGCTGCATCGTTGTTGCCCTGACGTGCGTTGAGGATAGCCTGCAGATAGTCTGTCATGGCGTCTTTCTTCTCAATGTTGTTCAGAGTGCTTGCTGCGCCGGCATAGTTCTTGTTAAGGATCTGTGCCAAAGCTGTAGTGTTGCAGTTGTAGCCCTTCAAGTTCTGCTCTGCTGTTGCATAGTCGCCCTTGGCAAGGTTGAGTGAGCCGAGTACCTTGTTGTAGTCGGTTGCAGTGTTAGCCTTTGCGATGTAGCCTTCAGCTTCGCTGATGTTACCGTTCTTAAGAGCGAGCAGACCGAGGTTTGCATTTACCTCAGGTGCGTTGCTGTTCTTGCTCTGAGCCTGTGCCAGGTAGTTCTTGGCAGCGTCGTAGTTGCCCTTTTCGAACGCGATGGTTGCAAGGTTGTTGTAGGCACGGTAGTCGTTAGGATAAACCTGTGTAGTCTTCTTGTAGATGCTTTCTTTTGCGTCAACGCTGCTCTCGAGTGTAGCTGCGTACAGCATTTCGTCAACTGAAAGCTGTGTAGCGTCTGCTGCGTACTGGTCTTTGATCTGCTGGTCGCTGCGGCCGATGAGCTCGTAGTTGATGATCAGGCGTGAACGGCGGAGTTCGGGAAGGATGCCGTCAGCAAGTTCGCGGAAACCTGCAGACATGTTGCGTATCTGCTGCTCGCGCTCTTCAGGATCCTGGTACATAGAGAGAACACGGAGGATAACGTCCTTGTCCTGTATGTTAGATGCAGCAACGAGTTTCTGGAAACCGTCCCAATCCTCAGCTGTGTAGCTGCCTGTAACGTCGCTTTCGAGTTTCGCATTCTTAACCTGCTTCTTAGCGTAGTCTACAGATACGTTCTGACGCTTGCCTGCAAGCTTGTCGTTGAAGTCGAGCGTACCGTCAGGTGATGCGTAAGCAAGTACTTCTACGTTCTTGAGGTTGAGTTTCTCGCGGTCAGCGTTGATTTCCTTAAGCATCTTTACGAACTCTGTAATAGAGTTGTTCTTCAGCTCGCTCTTGCGGAGGTTTGCCTGGTTGATAAGGAACTTGATCTGTGCTTCCTGCCTCTGTGCACGTACGCGCTGGAATGTGTCAGCTGCGATGCAAGCGCCGCTGCCTGAGAGTGTGCTTGTGTAAAGTTCAGATGTTGCGATAACGCCTTCAGCAACCTTTACAGCAGGAACTTCAACCTTTTTCTTTTTCTTGCCTACATAAGCATCGAAAGTCATGTAAAGGTCGCTCTTCTGCATTTCGGGCACATACTTATAGTTGGCTCTCATTGTGTAGTTGCCACCCATCTTGTATGAGATTGTCTGGTCGTTGCCTTCAACCTTCTCACCCTGGAATGTTGCAGCCTGGCCTTGTGCAGCCTGTCCGTTGCCGTAGCGCAGCTCGGGAACAACTGTAACAACAGCCTTTTTCTTCAAGTACTTCTCGGGGAAAGTACCATTGATAGTTACGGCTACCTGTCCGCCTTTTGATTCCAGCGGATTGGGTGTAACTTTAAAATTGTCGGCAGAGAGTTCTCCAAGTTTTGAAGAGCATGACGACAGTGCAAGCACTGAAGCTGCCGATAAAAATAAAATAAGATTTTTCTTCATATATGAAAGGTTTTAAATGATTGTGCCGCGAGCGGGACTCGAACCCGCACAGCCATTACTGGCCAAGGGATTTTAAGTCCCTCGTGTCTACCAATTCCACCATTGCGGCTTTTGTGAGCGGCAAACGGGACTCGGACCCGCGACCTCGACCTTGGCAAGGTCGCGCTCTACCAACTGAGCTATTGCCGCTTAAACGTAATGCAAAGATAAGTCTATCTTCCCAAAAACGCAAATTAATTTACACATTTTAATATTTAAAGTGTCAGTTTATTACTGAAACAATGCCTCCGGCAATACTTGCATGGTAACGTATTAGTTTATCGCCCTGGTCGCCGTCGATTATCAATCCGTCGTTGTTCATGTCGTATTTACGGTGACAGCTGCCGCATTCGGCCGTACCGTTGGTCTTCATGGTGAGCTGGTAGCGTGGCATGCTAGTGTCCTTGAAGCAGTTGGGGCACTGGCTGTCGTATGCGTAAAGTATGGCTGGATTGTTCAGGTTGCCGTAGCCTATTATGATTCCCGTGCCGTTGTATACGCCCAACTTGTTTGTGCGTTGCTTGTCCAGGGCGGTCAGTGCTACTTTGTCAGACAAGCCCTGGTTGGTGTTGAAGTTGAAGTAGTTGGCGTTGGGCATGGTCACCCGGCAGAATATGCCGGGTGAGTTGGGGTTGGTAGCCGAGGCCAGTGCCGGGCTTTGGCTGGCGGAATTGTTGAAAATGAAGTAGCACGGATAACCGCTGTATTCGTAGTCTGTGTTGCCGCATGCCGTGAAAAGTGTCAGCAGTGCTATAATATAATAGGTGTAATGTTTCATTTCAGCAAGTTCTTTTCTGCCTGTTCGGCTTTTTTGAATGTGAATCCGTCGAGTATCGTGTCCATGAGGGCGCTTATCCTGTCGTTGCACAGGTTGCCTATCGAGCCTTCGTGCGTATGGTGTATGTTCTTGTCGGGCGTGAATCTGCCGGCCTCGATGTCGAGTCCCACCTTCTTGTAGGCGTCGCGGAAGGGCATGCCTGCGGCAGCTAGGCGGTTGACTTCCTCTACCGAGAACATCAGGTCGTAGCGCTTGTCGTCGAGTATGTGCTCGTTCACCTCCATCCTGTTTATTATGTAGGCAGCCATGCGCAGGCAGTCTTTCAGTTCGTCGAAGGCGGGCAGGAACTCCTCCTTTATTATCTGAAGGTCGCGGAAGTAGCCCGAAGGCAGGTTGTTCATTATCAGCGTAATCTGCTGCGGCAGTGCCTGCAGCTTGTTGCTCTTGGCGCGTATCAGCTCGAACACGTCGGGATTCTTCTTGTGCGGCATTATGCTGCTGCCCGTGGTACATTCCTTGGGCAGGCGGACGAAGGCGAAGTTCTGGCTGTTGAACATGCAGGCGTCAAACGCCATCTTGGCCAGCGTGCCGGCAACCGATGCCATTGCGAAGGCCGTGTTGCGCTCGGTCTTGCCGCGCCCCATCTGCGCGTACACCACGTTGTAGTCCATGGTGTCGAAGCCCAGCAGCTCTGTCGTCATAGTGCGGTCGAGCGGGAACGACGAGCCGTAGCCTGCCGCGCTGCCCAGGGGGTTGCGGTTGGCCATGCGCCATGCAGCCTGGAGGAAGAGCATGTCGTCGGTGAGGCTCTCGGCGTAGGCGCCGAACCACAGGCCGAACGAGCTCGGCATCGCCACCTGGAGGTGGGTGTAGCCCGGCATCAGCACGCCTTTGTACTGCTCGCTTTTCTGTATCAGTTCGTCGAACAGCGCCTTTACGAGCCCTGCTATCTCCTTTATCTCGTTGCGGATGAAGAGTTTAAGGTCTACCAGCACCTGGTCGTTGCGCGAGCGCCCGCTGTGTATCTTCTTGCCCATGTCGCCCAGGCGGCGCGTAAGCATAAGCTCCACTTGCGAGTGTACGTCCTCCACGCCGTCCTCGATTGCGAACTCTCCGCTCTCGCATGTGGCGTAGATACCCTTCAGCTCGGCCAGTAGCCGGTCAAGCTCGTCCTTCTCCAATAGTCCGATTGTCTCCAGCATGGTTATGTGCGCCATGCTGCCCAGCACGTCGTATTTTGCGAGATACATGTCCATCTCGCGGTCGCGCCCTACGGTGAAGCGTTCTATCTCCTTGTTAATCTCGAAATTCTTTTCCCAAAGTTTTGATGACATAGCTTTACGTTTTGCGTGTGTCGGCCGGGCAGGTGCTTGTCTCTTCCGCCGGCGCGCCTTTATATCAGTACGGCAGCATGGCCAGTGCGTCGGCTATCTTGTCGACGCCGTCCTGCAGCTTGCCGCCTACCATAGGTTTAAGGAATACGGGTATGTCGGCCTTGACCGTCACTTTCATCTTGCATGTGGTCTCCGTCACGGGCAGCAGCTGCACCCAGAGGTTGAACGGCACGGGCGAGTTCTCCGTCTCGAACTTGATGCACTTCGGCTCTTCGCGCTCAATAATCTTCAGCGTTATGCTGCCTACCGGCGGCACGCTTATGCTGACAGTGTCGTGGTCGAAGGTCAGGCCTTGAATCTTGTCTGCCGGTATGCGGTCTTTTACTCTCTCAATGTTGTTAAGGTCGCTGAGCGTATTGTAAACAGTCTCTTGCGGATGCGGTATCTGCTTTATGCCACTTTCGTATTTGCTCATATCTTTCAGTTTTTCGGGGACGGCACGGCATGCCGGCGGCGTCCGTGCTGCCGGCATGCCATGCCTGCCCCGTTTTTCTTATGATTGTTGTCGTATCGGTTTATGCGTGCGGCCCTGGTGCCATTATACGGCGAAGTTTGCCGGGTCCTTGCGCCACTCGTGCAGCAGCTCAACGTCTTTCTCCGAGATGTAGCCCGTGGCTACAGCCTCCTCTACCACGTGCTCGTAGTCGGTCAGTGTGACGAGCGTCACGCCGGCGTCTTCGAACGCCTTCTTGGCAACGGGGAATCCGTAGGTGTAAGATGCCACCATGCCTACCACCTCGAAGCCTGCCGCGCGCAGTGCCTCTACGGCCTTCAGGCTGCTTCCGCCTGTCGAGATAAGGTCCTCTATGACTACCACCTTGGCGCCCTCAGGTATCTCGCCCTCTATCAGGTTGCCCATGCCGTGGTCTTTAGCCTTGCTGCGCACGTAGGCGAAGGGCAGTCCCAGCTCGTCGGCCACCAGCGCACCCTGGGCTATCGCACCCGTGGCAACGCCGGCTACTGCCGTGGCCTCGGGGAAGTGCTCGAGCACGGCGTGTGCCAGCTCCAGCTTGACGAAGCTGCGCAGGTCGGGGAACGACAGGGTCTTGCGGTTGTCGCAATAGAACGGCGACTTCCATCCCGAAGCCCATGTGAAGGGGTTGTCCGGTTGCAGTTTTATCGCCTTTATCTTTAGCAGTTTAGATGCCAATGCTCTTTTCAGTGTATCCATGTCTGTAAGTTTTATTGTATTTAAATAATGTACATGTATGTAATTTACAAGCTGCAAAGTTACGTTTTTTGGTGTGTAAAACAAAATAAATCGCCTTGTTTTTGCCTAAAAGCGGCCGGCATAGCCCCTTTTTTGCCGCGTGGCTGCATCCACGCGTGCAAGCCCTTGATATTCAACGCGTTGCAAAAGGTCGTCTTTTGCGTTGTAAAAGGTAACCTTTTAGCGCCTCAAAGACGGCCTTTTACGTTGCAATATGCCGCCTTTTGCATATTGACTGTTTCCTGCCTCCTGCGCCATTGCTTTTTCATGGTGCTATGAAAGAAGATGACGTTAAAATGTGTTTATATGTAATTGTTGTTTCGTTGGTTGTTGTAAACGAATGTTAAATCATACATTTCAGTTGAATTTTATTGTCGGATAATTTGCAATATATCTGATATTGCATTACATTTGCAGTGTACTACAACAATAGTACACTATGATAAAGACAATAAGAATATAAAAACATTTGCAATCTAAGACTTTAACAATTATGGGAACAATCATCACAGCCGCCACGATAATGGCGTTTTACCTTAACTCGGCAGGCAACGTTGAGTCGCCGTATTACTACAATGCCGACACCGGTACCGGGCTGGCAAGTACCGTGTAGGCTTTCATCTGGACTTCGCTTGCCGGCTTTTAGTCTCTAAATCAACATTAACAATCATCAAAACAACAATAAAATGATACACATCGAGAATCTTAAATACAAGTACCAGGGCGCGAAACAGTATGTTTTCGACGGCTTCAACCTCGACCTTGAGGACAATAACATCTACGGACTGCTCGGCAAGAACGGTACGGGCAAGTCTACCTTGCTCTATCTTATCAGCGGACTGCTGCGCCGCACGGCAGGCTCGATAACCATCGACGGCGTCGACACATCGTTGCATAGGGCAGAAACGCTTGAGGAACTATTCCTCGTTCCCGAGGAGTTCGACCTCGCCTCGATGACCCTCGACGCATATGTCAGGCTCAACCAACCGTTCTATCCGCGCTTCAGCCGCGAGATTCTGGAGAGCTGCCTGCGCGACTTCGAGCTTACGCCCGATATCCACTTGAAGGAGCTTTCAATGGGACAGAAGAAGAAGGTGTACATGAGCTTCGCCCTTGCAGCCAACACCCGCCTGCTGCTTATGGACGAGCCGACCAACGGACTCGACATTCCGTCGAAGAGCCAGTTCCGCCGTGTCATTGCAAACAACATGGGCGACGACCGCACGATGATAATCTCAACCCACCAGGTGCACGACGTCGAGTCGCTGCTCGACCACATCGTGATGCTCGACCGCTCGCAGATTCTCCTCGACGCGTCGGTCAGCGACATCTGCGCTAAGTACAATTTCGAGTTCCGTTCGCTGGGCGAGCCGCAGGACGACGTGCTCTACGCCGAGCCGTCGGTGCAGGGCAACGCCGTAATAACACGCAAGCGCGAGGGCGACGACGACACTACGCTCAACCTCGAGCTGCTCTTCAACGCCCTTACAAAACATGCACTATAACCTTAAAGACTGAAGACAATGAAGAATTTTGATATGAACCGCTTCGGCCGCACGCTCAGATGGAGCGCGCTGATGACCAGGAAAGAGGCGCTGACCAACCTTGCCTCGATGACGTTCGCGTTCGCCGTGCTCGCCGTGGTACAGGTAATGTCGAGCCGTAATGTGCCTGACATAGTAGTTGAAAATAATCTCCATAACTTTACATCGTTTGCGCTTTTCGTTTTTTTGATAATCTGTTCCATAGGCGGATGCTGGATTTTCAGCAACATGAAGACCAAAGAACAGCGCATAACGTTCAAGATGCTGCCCGCCACCGACCTTGAGAAGTTCGTCGTCCGCGCGCTTTACGCCACCGTAGTGTGGTGGCTCATGGCTTTCGTAGCTTTCTGTCTGGCCGACCTTTTCCGCATGCTTGTCAGCCTGATAGCCGGAGTCAGCATAACGGGCAGCGCCGTACCGTTGTTCTTGTCGATGATTTTCGCCAATACGAATGTAAGCATAAACTCGCTCAACACCAACGACGTTGCCTTTGCTACGGCAATATTTGTGATGGCACATGCCTGGGCTTTCTGGGTACATTCACTCTACATACTGGGTGGCACACTGTTCCGCCGCCGTCAGTTCGTGCTTACCACGCTTGCCCACAGCATCATCGGGCTTGTGTTTACGCCCATGCTCATCCACTTTGTCGACAGCTCCGACAGCCTTGCCTTGCGCGATTCGCTTGTAGCAATAGTCTGGACTGCGGCCGCGGTGTTCGCCGTCTGGGGTCTGCTCGACTGGTGGCTGTCTTACAGGATATTCCGCCGCATGCAGGTAATCAATAATAAGTGGCTTAACATTTAGCGCGTCAAGGTGAAGAGTAGGGAACAAAGGGTGAAGAATGTGGAGGTCTGGTAGAGGCGGCAAAAACGTCGACAGGAGCGTGGCGTGCGCTTTCATGCAGCCTGATTCTTACCTTGGTGTAGCTCGATTCAAGACAATTTTGAATAATAAAAACAGGGAGTTATGGATAATTTCGATATAAAACGTTTTGCGAGGACAGTCCGCTGGATGTACAGTATGAATGTTAAAAACGTGCTTTCGTTTGCCGCAGGCCTGTCGTTAGGCTACTTGTTCACGTTCATTGGTTGGCTCTGGCCCTTGCTCAGGTCAGGCAATGCAGCCCAGGAGGCGGCCGTCAGATATACGTCAAGCCTGGGTACATGTTCCTTTATTTACGTGCTGGTCATTGTATTCAGCGGTATTTGGATTTTCTCGGACATGAATATTAAAGGGAAGTGCATAACATTGAAGATGTTGCCGGCAACCGATTTCGAGAAGTTTCTTGCCCGTTTCCTTGCCATGACGCTTGGAACGGCGGTGGCGGGCTTTGTCGCGTTCTGCATAGCTGACGTCCTGCGTATAGTCTTTTGCCTTGCGGTGGGCATCGACTATGTTGGTTTCGGCTTTTCAGAGTTCTTTTCCAATATTGCCCGGGCAGGCTGGTTGATTCCCTGGCTGGCTGAAGAGGGTTCGCTTGTCAGCATAGTTGTCGGTGTATTGTTGTGCGTGTGGGCGCAGTCGCTGTACATGCTTGGCAGTGTGTTGTTGCGCCGTTACCAGCACGTTGTTGTCACTTTAGTGCTTGTCATGGCCGTATTCGGCCTTACGTGGTTGGCATCCCGGCTTGCAGCAGAGGGCTTGACGCCGCTTGCAGGCGGACAATATGCAATGTTGGCTTACATATTTGCTGCCGTGCTGGCAGTGGCTACGGTGGCCGACTGGTGGCTGTCTTACAAGGTGTTCAGCCGCATGCAGGTTATTAACAACAAATGGATTAACTTATGAACTTTACGACAGAAAAAGCGATTTACGTACAGATAGCCGACAGGTTGTGCGACGAGATACTCACGGGCAAGTTCGTCGACGACGAGCGCATACCCTCCGTGCGCGAGTATGCCGTGCTGCTCGAGGTTAACACCAACACCGCCGTGAAGTCATACGACCTGCTGGAGCAGCAGGGAGTGATATACAAGAAGCGCGGACTGGGCTACTTCGTCACGGCAGGGGCCAAGCAGCGCATACTCGGCGAGCGGCGAAAGGAGTTCATGGAGGTGCGCCTGCCCGAGATGTTCCGCCAGATGAAGATGCTCGGAATAGGCATCGGCGAGGTGGACGAGGCGTGGAAACGTGACGGCGAATGAGTTTTTTCGCATTTTATGCCATGTCCGTGCAACATTCGGGCTGCATGATGCGTCATATTAAATAAACGTGTAACAGGAAAAAGGAATTGCAACGTGATATTATGATTCACTTGGAAAACATAAACAAGACATACGACAACGGGCAGCCGCTGCACGTGCTCAAGGGCATAAACCTCGACATCGACAAGGGCGAGTTTGTCTCGATCATGGGCGCGTCTGGCTCGGGCAAGTCCACATTGCTCAACATACTGGGCATCCTCGACAACTATGATTCGGGCGAATACCGGTTGAACGGCACGCTGATAAAAGACCTTTCGGAGACGAAGGCGGCCGAGTTCCGCAACCGCATGATAGGCTTCATCTTCCAGTCGTTCAACCTCATATCGTTCAAGACGGCCGTCGAGAACGTCGAGCTGCCCCTGTTTTACCAGGGCGTGCGCCGCCGTGAGCGCCACAGACTGGCTATGGAATATCTTGAAAAGCTGAGTCTGAAAGAGTGGGCAGGCCATTATCCCAACGAAATGTCAGGCGGACAGAAGCAGCGTGTGGCAATAGCGCGTGCGCTGATTACACGTCCGCAGATAATACTTGCCGACGAACCTACCGGCGCGTTGGACTCAAAGACAAGTGTCGAGGTGATGAAGCTGCTCAAGAAACTTAACGAGGACGAGGGCATGACGATAGTAGTCGTTACGCATGAGAGCGGCGTTGCCAACGAGACCAACAAGATTGTACACATCAAGGACGGGCTGATCGGTAACATAGAGATGAACTTTGACCACCATGCTTCGCCCTTCGGAGCAGGTGGAATAATGAAGTGATGGGGATTTAATAATTCATAATTCACAATTCATAATTCATGATTGAGCCGTGTGGTAATTCATAATTCACAATTCATAATTCATGGTTTGCAATTCATAATCAGGTTGACCTGCATTCATTAATTAATGTATTGTACGGTGAAAACCGGTAAAAATGAATATGGATACATAACGCTAAAAATGCGGTTTGGCAAAATATGAATTATGAGTCACGGAATGTGGATAACCCTCCAGCCCAATTATGAACTATGAATTGTGAATTATGAATTACCCTCCAGCCCAATTATGAATTATGAATTGTAAACTATGAATTACTGTCCAGCCCAATTATGAACTATGAATTGTGAATTATGAATTACCAAGGGTTTATCTTTTGCTCTCTAAAAGGTTACCTTTTGCAGCCTGAAAGACCACCTTTTACAGCCTAAAAGGTTACCTTTTACAATGCAATATATAAAATATTGATATTCAAGGACTTACAAAACGCTCGAAAATGAGGGACATAATAGTTGAAATATGGAGTACGGTGCGCCGCAACAAGCTGCGCACGGCCCTCACGGGATTTGCCGTGGCGTGGGGCATCTTCATGCTGATATTCCTCCTTGGCGCGGGCAACGGGCTTATTAACGCCATGATGTTGCAGAACAGCAAGTTTCTCGATAACTCCATGATGGTGGGCGGCGGAATGACCACGAAGGCTTACGACGGACTGAAGGAGGGACGCTCTATAACGCTCAACGACAAGGACATGGCCGTTACGGACAACAATTTCTCAAGCAACGTTGAGGAAACGGGAGGTTCGTATTCGGTCAGTGGAATTACGGTTTCACTGGGCGCAAACTACGTCAGCAGCACGCTTGAGGGCGTATATCCGAATGAAATCGAGATAAACAAGAAGGAAATGCTTTACGGCAGGTTTATAAACCACATCGACATAGAGCAGAAGCGCAAGGTGCTGGTGCTGAGCGAGGACGACGCCAAGGAACTGATGCCTAACGGAACGGAGCGTATCATCGGTCAGTATGTCGACGTTGACAGTCTGGCGTTCCGTGTGGTAGGTGTCTACAAAGCCGACCGCAGCGGTATGAATACATCAGCCTATACGGCGTTTACGACAATACGCACCATCTACAACAAGGGCGACAAGGTGGGCACGATACTCTTCTCGTTCAAGGGACTTGACACCCAGGAGGCCAACGACGCCTTCGAGACGCAATACCGCGCACGCATTAACCGCAACCACCGCGCCGCGCCCGACGATGAAAGCTCCGTGTGGATCTGGAACCGCTTTACGCAGAACCTGCAGATGGACATGGGCATGAACATGATACGCACGGCGCTGTGGATAGTTGGCCTGTTCACGCTGTTGAGCGGCATTGTAGGCATCAGCAACATAATGCTGATTACCGTGAAGGAACGCACCCGCGAGTTCGGCATACGCAAGGCAATAGGGGCAAAACCGTTGTCAATCCTGCGGCTCATCATAATTGAGAGCATCGTCATAACGACCTTCTTCGGCTACATAGGCATGCTGGCCGGCATCGCAGCCAACGAGTACATGGACGCGACGATTGGCCGGATGAAGGTCAACAGCGGTCTGTTTGAGGCCACGATGTTCTATAACCCGACTGTCGGCATCGGTGTCTGCATTGCCGCCACGGTGGTAATGATTGTTGCCGGAACGCTCGCCGGACTTATACCGGCACGTAAGGCAGCACGCATCAGACCTATTGAGGCGTTGAGAGCAGAATAGTTCTTTTAATTCATAATTCACAATTCATAATTTATAATTGGACTGGATGATAATTCATAGTTCACAATTCATGATTTATAATTTGGTTTGTGAGTGGTTGAAATGACATATTTTATTACTTAAATAAGTATATAATGAAATTTGATATAGACCGTTTCCGCGAGATACTCGACACCCTGTCGAGGAATAAGAGCCGCAGTTTCCTTACCGGTTTCGGCGTGTTCTGGGGCGTGTTCATGCTCGTTGCGCTGCTCGGTGGCGGACAAGGACTGAAGGAACTGCTGCAAGGCAACTTTGAAGGCTTTGCCACAAACTCCGCTATAATATGGGCACAGCCTACCACAAAACCTTACGCCGGTTTCCGCAAGGACCGCATGTGGAGCATGGTTTACGGCGACGTGGAGCGCCTGAAGCTTCAAGTGCCCGAACTGGCGACGGTCTCGCCTGTGCTGTCCCACTGGGGCGGAAGCGCCACTTACGACGACCGCAAGACCAGTTGCACCATGAAAGGCCTGCTGCCCGACTATCAGCGGGTTGATGCTCCGCAGATGTTTTACGGACGCTACATCAACGACATGGACGTAAGCCAGAACCGCAAGGTGTGCGTAATAGGCAAGAAGGTCTACAAGGACCTGTTCCCCTCGGGCGGCGACCCTTGCGGCAAGCGCATCTGTGTGGACAATATTTACTACGACGTGGTAGGCGTCGACTACAGCGCGGGCAACTTGAACGTGAACGGCAGGAGCGAGTCGTCTGTCGTGGTGCCGCTTACGATGATGCAGAAAGCCTACAACCTCGGCGACAGTGTTCATCTTATATGTGTTACTGCGAAGCCGGGCGTAACCATGAGCAGCATTTCAGGAAAGATGCGCGCGGTCATAGCAAAGGCTCACAAGGTTGATCCTACTGACGAAAAAGGTATCATGGTGTTCAATACAGAGGTGCTTTTCGGTATGCTCGACAATCTTTTCAGCGGTGTAAACTTCCTTATTCTGCTCGTTGGTATCGGCACTCTGCTGGCCGGAGCGATAGGAGTCAGCAACATTATGATGGTAACCGTGCGCGAACGTACTACCGAGATAGGCATCCGCCGCGCCATAGGAGCCACGCCGAAGAACATTCTCAGTCAGATAATAGCCGAGAGTGTGATTCTTACTGCGGTTGCAGGCATGAGCGGAATACTCTTTGCTGTCATGGTTCTTGAGATGCTTGAGCTTGGCAATACTACTGACGGAATAGTCAATGCGCACTTCCAGGTAGGCTTCTGGACAGCTATCGGCGCAGTGCTTCTGCTTGCGCTGCTCGGTGTTCTGGCAGGACTTGCGCCGGCGTTGCGTGCAATGAGCATCAAACCTGTTGACGCCATGAGGGACGAATGACGCACAGACAGTGTTCAGCTTGCCGTGAACGGCAGAGCATAACATGATGTTTTATATAATAAAAATAGACCGAATTTAAATAAAACAAATAAATATGAAAAAGTATCTTAAAGTAATCATTGCGGCGCTTGTAGTCCTTGTATTTATAGGGACGTTCGTCTTCCTGTACCAGAAGTCGAAGCCGCAACCGGTAGTTTACGACGAGTTTACGCCCAAAGTGGCCGACATTAGCAAGACGACCGTCATAACCGGCGCGATAGAACCGCGCGACGAGGTGGAAGTGAAACCGCAGATCAGCGGCATCATTACTGAAATCTACAAGGAGGCGGGCCAGATGGTGAAGGCCGGCGAGGTGATAGCCAAGGTTAAGGTTATACCCGACATGGGGCAGCTTAGTTCGGCAGAGAGCCGCGTCAGGCTGGCTGAAATAAACCTGAAGCAGGCGAAGGTTAACTACGACCGTGAGAAACAGCTCTATGACAAGCAGCTCGTCAGCGCCGAGGAATACGACAACGTGCGCCAGGCACTCGACCAGGCACTCGAGGAAAAGACTGCCGCCATCGACGCACTTGAGGTTGTACGCGACGGAGTATCACGCAGTAATGCCAGCGCAAGCAGCACTCTGATACGCTCGACGATAAGCGGACTGATTCTCGACGTGCCCGTAAAGGTGGGTAATTCGGTAATTCTCAGCAACACATTCAACGACGGTACGACGATAGCGACCGTCGCTGACATGAGCGATCTTATCTTCAAGGGCAATATTGATGAGACAGAGGTAGGACAACTCGTTACGGGAATGCCGATGCGTATTACCATAGGCGCGCTTCAGAACTTGAAGTTCGACGCTTCGCTCGAGTACATCTCGCCCAAGGCTACGGACAACAACGGCGCCAACCAGTTTGAAATCAAGGCAGCCGTTACGGTGCCGCAGGGCAACGACATACGTTCGGGCTACAGCGCCAACGCCGAGATTGAGCTGGCAAGCGCCAAGGGCGTGATGACCGTTCCTGAAAGTGCGATAGAGTTCAGCGGCAACGACACCTATGTGTATGTTATTAAAGGCAGCGGCGACGACAAGACATACGAGCGCCGCAAGGTGACCACCGGACTGAGCGACGGCATCAACATAGAGATAAAGAGCGGCCTGAAAAAGAACGAAAAGGTAAGGGGACCGCAGAAGGTGAATGAATGATAACGGTTTGGTGCGGCCTTGATTGCGCCGTCAGACGCAGCCTGCGGCCGCCGCTCCACTTAACAAAGAAAGGCTATGTTCATATATAAATTGATAATTACGGTGTCGTTCCTTCTGGCTGCTGTCATGGCTTCGGCGCAGCAGAAGAAGGCGTGGACCTTGCGCGAGTGCATCGATTACGCGCTTGAGAACAATATAACTGTGAAGCAACAGGACGTGAAGAGACGCCAGGGCGAGATAGACTTGAGCACGGCTAAGAACAGCCGGCTGCCCGACCTGAGCGCGTCGGCGTCGCAGAACTGGTCGTTCGGGCGCGGACTGACCTCGGACAACACGTATTCAAACCAGAATACGGGAAGCACTTCGTTCAGCCTCGGCACGAGCGTACCGCTCTTTACGGGCTTCAGCATTCCGCGCACGATAGAGCTTAACAAGCTTAACCTTGAGGCGCTGACGGCCGACCTTGCCAAGGCACGCGACGATGTAAGCGTGCAGGTGGCGCAGGCATACGTGCAGATACTTTACGGCATGGAGCTGCGCGACGTGGCGCAGCGCCAGATAGCCATTGACTCGATGCAGGTGGAGCGCCTGAGCGAGATGTACCGTACGGGCAAGGCGAGCGGGGTGGAAGTGGCGCAACAGAAGGCGACGCTGGCCCAAAGCCGCCTGACGTACACCCAGGCCGACAACGACTACCGGCTGGCATTGCTCTCGCTGGCGCAGTTGCTAGAACTGCCCACACCCGAAGGCTTCGCCATTGTGCGCCCGGATGCAGCAGCACTTACGGTCGGCGGCGGCGCAGGCATGCCCCTGCCCGACGAGATATACCAGGAGGCTGTAGCCGTGAAGCCGGAAGTAAAGGCCGAGGCGTACCGCCTGAAAGGAGCTGAAATGAATATAAAGCTGGCCAAGAGCGCGCTGCTGCCGACGCTGTCGCTCACGGCAGGACTCGGCTCCAACTATTACAAGACGAGCGGTCTGGAAGCAAAGTCGTTCGGCTGGCAGATGCGCAACAACTTCAGCCAGTACGTGGGCTTCAACCTAAGCATACCCATATTCAACCGCCTTGCTACACGCAACAACATACGCACCGCGCAGCTGAACCATGAGACGCAGCAGTTGCAGCTGGAAAACGTGAAGAAAAGCCTGTACAAGGAAATACAGCAGGCGTACTACAATGCCCTGGCGGCCAAGGCGCAGTATGAAAGCAGCCGCGAGGCGGTGGCAAGCAACAAGGCTGCCTTCGACCTGATGTCGGCTAAGTACGAGTATGGCAAGGCCAACATAACTGAGTTCAACGAGTCGAAAAACAACCTGCTGAAGGCCGAGAGCGACCTTGCGCGCTCGAAATACGAGTACATGTACGACATGAGCCTTATAGACTTCTACCGCGGCAGGAGCCTCGACTTCTGACGCTTGCAGGCATGTAACTGTAACAAAACAACATAACAATTAATCAACTATGAAACAGAACGTGTTCATTTTAGCGGCGGCTGCAATGTTGGCGGCATCGTGCAGCGTAAGCATCAATGGCAATGGCGGCATCCTGCCTCCTGCCGGTAGTGCCAAGGCCGCCGTACATGCAGCCGAAAGCGCTGCGGCAAAAGGGTTTACAGGAATAAGGATAAACGGTGGATATGATGTCTATTACACGCCGGGTGCCCAAACAAGCATAAGGCTGGAGGGAGATGCTGACTGCATAAGGCGCACCATAGTGGAGAACAAGGGTAGCACCCTGATAATATCGCCGGCGAAGGGAAAGGGCTTTTTCAAGTCGGACGATCAAGACGTCGACATTTACATCACCTCTCCTGCAATTTCCAACGTCAGTGTTAAAGGCTCGGGCGACTTCACTGCGAAAGGCGACATCAGCACCCGGAAGTTCTCTGCAGCAATAGCCGGTTCGGGCGACGTAAGGATGAGAGGCGTCACTGCGGACGCGGTAAGTGTAAGCGTTTCAGGCTCGGGCGACGTTGAAATTGGTGCGGCAAAGGCCGGAGTGGCAGAGTTCTCGATATCAGGTTCGGGCGACATTGGCGTGAAAGACATCAAGGCCGGCAGCGTAAAGGCGAGAATTGCCGGTTCGGGCGATGTGGAAATGGCACGCGCCGACATAGGTAAGGCTTCATGCTCGATAGCTGGTTCGGGCGACATAAGCATAAAAGGCAGTGTGGACAGACTTGAAAAGTCGGTTGCCGGATCGGGCACGGTGTCGGTAAGCCGGTAATGCTGAAACGCCTTGCGTGACGTGCCTGTCAATCGTCATGACACCGCCCGTAAAACAGGCGTGTCGTGAAAGGCCGCCTTTGAGGCCGCGAAAGGTAACCTTTTAGAGCGTGAAAGGTTACCTTTTACATCCTAAAAGGTAACCTCTTGCAATTCATGCCTGGCTTAGCCATGCCGGACGTGTGTAAGTAATTGAAAATGAAGGAGGATGAACCAAAAGCCACAAGGCTGAGGTTCATCCTCCTTTTATATTTTGTCAGGGCTGCCGGCCCTGTTGTGTTATTGTAGCTTTCAGCTTGTTTCCGGTACAATCAAGCCTGTTGGCAGACGTCAAGCCGTAGTCTTCGGGCTTATTGTTTTTCGCCCAAGGTCTCTTTTATTATTGACACGCTCGCCGCTCCGGCAAGCAGTAATACGCCAGAAACGAGCATCATGCTGCTCTGCGCGCTGCCTACAAGGCCGAGGACAACGCCGCCGAGAGCCGCCGCAATGATTTGCGGGATGCAGATTGTGCCGTTGAACAGTCCGAGGTACGTGCCCATGTGGCTGCCGTTAAGGGCGTTGGTGACGATGGTGAAAGGCATTGCCAGCATTGCCGCCCATGCGCATCCGATAAGCAGGTAGGGGATGAACAGCACGTACTGGTCGTGGATGTAAGGCACCATGAGGAAACCTGCTCCTCCGAGCACGAGGCTGAGCGAGTATGCTAGCTTGGTCTTCTTGAACTTGGGCAGCACCACTGCCCAGCATACGCTGCCTATGGCCTGCACGGCGAAGAGTATGCCAACCCAGTTACCGGCTGCCTGGAAGCCTTCAGACGTAGGGTCGGTGGTGTGCCAGCAGGTTTCGGCTATCGCTCCGTTGGTGTAGTTCCACATGTAGAGGAACGCAGCCCAGCAGAAGAACTGTACGAGTCCGACCGTCCAGAATGCCGACGGGGCTTCGCGCAGCAGCTTGAACCAGTTTACTTTCTCCTCGTTGAGCGGTTTTGACAGGCCGTGGTATTCGGCATACTCCTTCGGCGGCATCTCCTTTACTTTCACGGCAGTGTAGATGACGCAGAGTATCAGTATGGCCGCTCCGATGTAGAACGAATAGATTACCGAGTCGGGGATTACGCCTTTGGGCGCAATGTTGCTTATGCCGATGAACGTGAAGAAGAACGGGAACACGTATCCGACCAGCGAACCGGCGTTGCAGAGGAAACTCTGTATGGAGTAGGCAAGGCCTTTCTGTTTCTCGTTTACCATGTCGCCCACGAGCATCTTGAAGGGCTGCATGGCCATGTTGATGCTTGTGTCGAGGAACATGAGCGACACGAGGCCGAACACCATTGCGGTCGATACTGTCATGCCGAGCGAGCCTGCGTTGGGCAGCATGCACATTACGAGTACGGCCACCAGGGCTCCCACGAACAGGTAGGGTATGCGCCGGCCGAAGCGGCACCATGTCTTGTCGCTGAACGTTCCCACCAACGGCTGTACTATTATGCCCATTAGCGGCGGCAGTATCCAGAAATAGCTGAGATTGTGCGGGTCGGCGCCGAGAGTGGCGAAGATGCGGCTGATGTTGGCGCTTTGCAGGGCGTATGCAATCTGTACGCCGAAAAAGCCTAAGCTCAAGTTCCAGAGCTTGATGAAACTAAGGTCTGGTTTGTTTTTTAGTCCTGTATTCATTTTTTATGTTTAAGGTATTAAGTTTGTTCATGATTCAAGCGTTGTCGGTATCCCTTGTCGTCCCTCTTATTATCAGCCTTGTCTTTATCACGCGTTTTTCAATCTTGTCGATAGGGATTCTTCCTTCAACTTTGTTTATAAGTATGTCCGCCGCCTCGCGGCCTACCTTGTATCCGTTCTGCTCTACGGTGGTAAGCATCGGGTTGCAAGCCACGGCCCTTTGTCCGTTGGTGAATCCGCATACCGAAATGTCTTCGGGTACGCGCAGCCCCATGCGTTTTGCCGTGTACATTATTCCGATTGCCGTGTCGTCGTTGATGGCGAAGAAAGCGTCGGGGCGGTTCTCCATCCTTAGCACGTCAGGGGTTAGCCGCTCGGCGTCTTCACGGTTGTCGCATTCTATTTTCACGCATTCGTCAGGGTTGAGGCCGTATTTGCGCAGTGCGTCGTGCCAGCCGTTGTAGCGGTTCTTTGATATCTCAAGCTTCATCGACGAACCATAAAACGCAATGTTGCGGCAGCCTGTCTTGATCATGTATTCAACGGCTGAAAAAGCTCCCATGTAGTCGTCCACGGTGACGCGGCTGGTGTTTATGCCTGTGCATATCCTGTCGAAGAACACCAGGGGCGTGCCCATGTCAATAAGGCGCTGGAAATGGTCGTATTTACGGGTGCTTTTGGCTTGTGACACTATTATGCCGCACGCCTTGTTGTCGTAAAATGACTTGCATGTGTCTACTTCGCGCTGGTAGTCTTCATTGCTTTGAGCCACAAGCAGCCGGTAGCCGTGCTTGAGCGCTTCGTCTTCAATGCCGCTCAGTACGGACGAGAAGTAAAAGTGTGTGAATTGCGGTATTATGACGCCTATTATCTTGATGGTCTTATTGTTGCGCAGTGATTCAGCCATAAGGTTGGGGCTGAAGTTGTGCTCTCTTGCATAGGCGGTTATCTTGTTGCGTGTGTTTTCGCTTATTCTCGGGTTGCCTTTAAGGGCACGCGACACCGTTGCCACGGAAACATTGAGCTCCCTGGCTATGTCTTTCATCGTTATTGGCGTGTTGTTTTTAGGCATTCCTCTTTTTTATGACGCAAAAATACTTAGAGTCAACATATTTTTACGTTTACACCTTGTATTATTTAAAGATTTCATTGTGCAACCGATTGCACATTTAGAAGTGTGTTTTTTCGTTAAATTCAATGCCATGTATATCAAATCGGAAGTATTTTTGCAATTGTGAAAACTGACCTTTGAGCCCTGATTTTTGATAATGTAACCAAGAAACAATTTATTTGAAATATGTTTGTATTTAATGTTAACTTTAAAAGCACAAAATGATGAAGCAGGTAAAATCAAGACCTCTATTTAGGATTTTGTCCCTGTTGTTGGGGCTTTTCCTATCAGTGGGAGCCTTTGCGCAAAGTAACGTCAAAGGCGTAGTGAAGGATGCTTCCGGTGAGCCGATAATCGGTGCCACTGTCCGTGTCGTAGGGCAAGAGGGTGGCGTCATTACCGACTTTGACGGTAATTTCACCATCAAGGCCGCTCCTGGAGCTAAAGTGTCCGTGTCTTACATAGGTTATCAGACTGTCGAAGTGCCGGTGTCGGCCAACATGGTCATAACACTTAAGGATGACACGCAGTTGCTTGAAGACGTGGTGGTTATCGGTTACGGCCGTGCCAAGAAAGAAGACCTTACAGGTTCTGTTACGGCAGTAAAGCCAGACGAGATGAGCAAGGGTATCACAAGCAGTGCCTCTGACATGCTTGTAGGCAAGATTGCGGGTGTCGATGTCATCACGGCAGGCGGTTCTCCGGGTGCCGGAGCACAGATACGCATCCGCGGCGGTTCGTCACTGAACGCCAGCAACGACCCGTTGATTGTAATCGACGGACTTACGATTGACAGCCACACGGCTACCGGTATGAGTAACGTAATGGCTATGATTAACCCGAACGATATCGAGACTTTCACGGTGCTCAAGGACGCTTCGGCTACTGCAATCTACGGTTCGCGTGCGTCAAACGGTGTAATCATCATCACCACCAAGAAGGGACGCAAGGGCACAGGACCGAAGTTCTCTTACAACGGTGACGTTACAATCTCTACAACACAGAAGCGTTACGACGTGCTCACAGGCGACGAGTACCGCAACCTGATAAGCCAGGTTGAAGGTGAAAGTGCACTTGACGGACTCGGCACAGCCAATACTGACTGGCAGGACGAAGTGTTCCGCACGGCTGTCAGCACATCGCACAACCTCTCGATTACCGGCGGCTTGAAGAACATGCCTTATCGTGTCTCAGTTGGTTACCAGGACGACAACGGTATCGTGAAGAACTCTTACATGAAGCGTTTCAACGCATCTGTAAACCTTGCACCGTCGTTCCTCGACGACCACCTGAACTTCAACGTTACGGCCAAGTTCATGACGGAGAAAGACCGTTATGTTGACACAGGTGCGGCAATCGGCTCGGCCCTTTCAATGGATCCGACACGCCCTGTTTATTTTGAAGATGATGATCCTCAGTCTCCATTCTTCGGTGGTTTCTACCAGAACGGACAGGAAGCCAATTACAGCGACCCCGACTGGCTGTACACCAAGAACCCGAACTCTCCGCAGAACCCGGTGGCTTACCTTAACCTTGTAAGCTGCATTGCACACTCTTACGACTTTACGGGTAACGTGGAGATGGATTATAAGGTTCATGGATTCGAAGATTTGCACATCCACGCAAGCTACGGCGGACAATACACCGACTCAAAGCAGGACGATGTAAGTTCTCCTTATTCTTACCAGGACAACTACTTCGGCTACAACAAGCTGACCCGTTATTGGAAATACAGCATCACTGCCAATGTTTACGCACAGTACCAGCACACGTTCGGTGCGCACAACATCGACATCATGGCTGGTGCCGAGGAGTCACACTATCACAGGAACGGCTGGAGCTACGGTAACGGCGTTGACCCGGTAACAGGCGATACTTCATACAACCGTACAATCAAGTCTGAGCAGGAATGGGCAACCCATAACTCTCTTGTTTCATACTTCGGACGTCTGAACTATACTCTTCTCGACCGTTACATGGTTACTGCAACATTCCGTGCCGACGGTTCTTCACGTTTCGCCAAAGGACACAAGTGGGGCTATTTCCCGTCTGTAGCTCTTGCATGGCGCATCAACGACGAGAAGTTCATGAAGAACATCGATTGGTGGAACGAGTTCAAGCTCCGTCTTGGTTGGGGTCAGACAGGTCAGCAGGACCTCGGCGACAGCGTAGGCGACTTCCTCTATGCCCCGCTGTACACAGTCAGCGACCAGTATGCACAGTATCCGTTCGGCAGTACGTATTATTATACAATGCGCCCGAACCGTTACAATCCCGACCTTACTTGGGAGACTACTACCACATGGAACGCAGGTCTTGACTTCGCATTCTTGAACAACCGCATTACGGCAAGCATCGACGGCTACTATCGTAAGACTACCGACCTTATCCAGGAAGTAAGGCTCCCGTCTCTGATGAACTTCGCTTCACGTATGGCAAAGAACATCGGTTCGCTCGAAAATTACGGTGTTGAATTCTCATTCGGAGCAAAGCCCATCGTTACAAAGGACTTCACTTGGGACATCCAGTACAACGTTACATGGAACCACAACGAGATTACAGAGCTTATAGGTGGCGACGACGGCTACATCGTGCCGACAGGTACGACAGCTTCACGCGGTAACACTACTTACGTGCAGGCACATACGGTAGGCCAGCCGGCTAACTCGTTCTGGGTTTACCAGCAGGTTTACGACGACAACGGCAAGCCTATCGAGGGCGTTTACGTTGACCGCGACGGCAACGGGCAAATCAACAGCGACGACCGCTACTTCTATCACAGCCCCGCAGCTGATGTTTACATGGGCTTCACGACCAAGTTCATCTACAAGCGTTGGGACTTGAGTGCATCGTTCCGTGCTGCCATCGGCAACTATGTTTACTACGACTTCCTGTCTAACTTGGCAAACGTAAGCGTTTCAGGTTTGCACCACCACAACATTTATACTAATACGACGCAGGCTGCTGTCGACCTCGGTTTCACCGGAATGGCTGACATAGCCCTTAGCGACTACTTCGTTCGCAATGCTTCTTACCTGAAGTGTGCCAACATAACGCTCGGATACTCGTTCCCGGCTTTGTTTAAGGCTGGCAACAACGAATATTTGTCAGGACGTCTGTACTTCACGGTTCAGAACCCGTTCATCATAACCAAGTATGACGGTCTTGATCCTGAAATCTCAAGCGGTGTTGACAAGAACCCGTATCCGCGTCCAATGAGTTTCCAGATCGGTGTTAACCTGAACTTCTAATGTTCAAAGTGTTAATGTTTTACTTATAATCATCAAAGAGTAATAACAATGAAAAAGATATTTTCAAATACGATAGCTGCGGCTGTATTGACGTTGGGTCTGACCGGTTGCGTCAATGACCTTGACATCAGCTCAATCGACCCGCAGACAAAACCGAGCGCAACAGATATGGAACTGTTGGCAAAATGCTACTCCACGCTCGGTGTTACAGGACAGAGAGGCCCTGCAGGCAATGCCGACCTTGCCGGAATTGAAGACGAGGGAGAGTCTGGTTTCTACCGCACTACGTTCAACTGCCAGGAACTGATGACAGATGAATGTGCATGGGCATGGCAGGACAACCAGGACATAGCTCCGTTCACCATGATTTCATGGAACTCAGGCAGCGTGCGCACCCAGTGGGTTTATACACGTCTTACTTATAACATCACTCTCTTCAACAGCTATCTGAGCCAGGTTGCCGACAACGAGGAAAACAGCCAGTATCGTGCAGAGGTGCGTTTCCTCCGTGCATTGAATTATTGGTATATGCTCGACCTGTTCGGCAAGGCTCCGTTCAAGACTGAATTCAACATTACCGAGTTGCCCATAGAATACAGCGGCAAGCAGATGTATGAGTGGCTTGACAACGAGCTGTCAGAGATTGAACCTCTTATGGCTGAACCGGGCTCGTTCTGCAACGCCGAGAATTTCGGCCGTGCCGACCGTGGCGCAGCTTTCATGCTGCACGCACGCCTTGCCCTCAATTCAGAGGTTTACACTAAGGGCGAAGTCAAGGATTACCAAAAGGCCATCGACTATTGCGACCTTCTTATAAGTAACAGCAACTATGGACTGTCTACCAAGGAAAAGAACGGATACTCAGGCTACCAGCAGGTTTTCATGGCCGACAACGACGAGAATCCTGAAGCCATGAAGGAGATTATCTTCCCGATACGCCAGGACGGACAGAAGACACGTTGCCACAGCGGCGCCATGTATGTAGTAAACTCCATGCGTGCAGCCGGAATGCCTAACATGGGCACAACCAACGGTTGGAGCTGTCTGTTTGCACGCAGGGCCTTGATACAGAAGTTCTTCCCGACTATCTCTGATTGTCCTATTTCTACCGAGGCTGCTCCGGCAGGTGCTTCTGAAGCTGAAATCATGGCTTTCGACCAGCAGGACGGCTCTTCAACTGCACAGATTATAGCCAAGGCCGGCGACAAGCGCGCTTTGTTCTACGCAGGACGCGGCGGCGGTATCCGTACGCTTTATCCTGAGGCAATTACAGCCTTTACTAATGGTCTGTCAATTGTAAAGTGGGACAACCACCGTTCAGACCTTCAGCCGACCCACGACCCGACCGAGTATCCTGATGTTGACCTGCCGCTGTTCCGTCTTGCCGAGGCTTATCTGACACGTGCCGAGGCCAAGTGGCGCAAGAGCGGTAACCTGGCTGACGCACAGGCTGACATCGACGTAATCCGCAACCGTGCAGGTGCTGCCAAGATGACAATCACAAGCGAGGAGGACATCCTCGACGAGTGGTGCCGCGAGTTCTATGTTGAAGGACGCCGCCGCAGCGACCTCGTACGCTTTGGCCGCTTCACAGGTGGCAAGTATCTTTGGGACTGGAAGGGTGGTGCGCCCAACGGAACTTCCGTTGATCCTCACTTCAACGTGTTCCCGATACCTTACGACGAATGTCTTAACAACAAGAATCTGACTCAGAACGAGGGATATTAATTAATATTGGACCCGGCACCGGGATAAAATCCGGTATACTCCGCTTTTTCCCGGTCCGCCCAATGGAAGAATAACAACTTAAACGAGAAACGAACATGAAAAATATAATTAAAAGTCTGTTAGCTCCAGCCGTGGCCTTGGCCGTGTTGCCGTTCATGGCCTCATGCGAGACTGACACGGACAGCAATCCGACGCTGCAACATCCGACGTCGTTCGTGCTCAATACTCCGGCTTATGCCGAGAATAATGTTTACGATCTGGCTAACTCGGAAAGCGTCAACCTCACAACGACGCAGCCCGACTATGGTTTCCCCGTTGTCACCACATACGAAGTTCAGGTGTCACTCAACCAGGCGTTTACCGAGGTTACAGGAGCCGAAGTTCCTGAAACAGTGAATTACGAAACCCTCATGAGCACATACGACAAGGCCAACATGGACGTCAGTGCCGAGGAAATGAATAATGCCATTGTGTCTTTGTACCAGCAGGATTTCGGAGGCGACCCGTCAGGCAAGGTCCTTGACGTTTACGTACGTCTTGCCGCACATGTGGCAAATGCCGACAACAGCTATTGCTATTCTAACGTGATAAAACTTCCGGTGGTTGTTTCATACATTGCAACAATGCCTAAGGTCGTTTATGTTGCGGCTGAGTCAATACACGGAGGCACTGAGGGCAAGGCCCTTGCACCTGTATTCGGTCTGGATGCCCAGTGGTACGGCATGGTTTACATGTCAGCCGGAGCTTCCCTCACTTGGGGCGATGCAGATGCCCAGGATAACGGTGCTGCCGTTACAACTTTTGACGACCAGGCCGATGCTGGACTTTCCGAGGCTGCCGACGGCGGTATATCCTTTGCAAATGCAGGCTGGTACGTGCTCCATTTCAGTGCTTCGATTGCCGACAATACATTGACTTCAAAGCTTACCGTTTATCCGGGCGAGGCTTATGTTATCGGTACAGTCATGTCACAGTCTACATGGGGACACGATGCCGCAACGCAGCTTACTGCTCCTGCCGACGCTTCAGGCGAGTGGGTTTCTCCCGAGTTCCTTGCAGGTGGCGAGCTTCGTGCAAGCATCAAGGTGCCCGGTCTCGACTGGTGGCGCACCGAGTTCACCCTTTACAAGGGCGATCTCTACTGGCGCAACTGCGACATTCCTGACAACTGGGAGGCCAACGTTGGCAGCGACTATTCTGTAAAATGTTCAGCAGGACAGAAGCTTTATGTAAACTTCGATTACGACACAGGTCGTGTTGAATAAACAAGGACGGTTTATGGTTTTACGGTTGTCAGGCCGTCATCAGGCATGGTGGCCGTAAAACCTGAAGACAAATCCTTAAAACAACCTTATAACTATAAATAAAGAAAATCATCATGAAAAAGATAATGTTTTTAGGCGGTCTGCTTCTTTCGGCCATGACGTTCGTTGGTTGTAGCGACGATTTCACCGACTGGGCCTCACCGCAGACCAATCCGCAGGAAGATGCGATTGAATTGCCCGGCTACACGGCTTCGGCAGTTACGACGTCCATCGACCTTTCAACAGTCACAGGCGACAGCGTCCAGGTATTGACCTTGTCAGACGCAACCCTTCCTGAAGGCGCAGTGGTATCCAATACCCGAGTAGAACTGCTGCCTGATGGCGACGAGACAGCTACAGCCGTAACGCTCGCCGTTGACAATGAAGGCCGTGTAGGCAAGGCTGACCTCCAGGCCACAATTGAAGGCTTCTACGGCAAGCGTCCTGAAGCGCGTACCTTGGTTGGACATGTTTATTCAAACGTCATGATCAACGGACAGGCTTTCTTGATTGACGCACAGACTATAAACGTAGTGGCAACTCCCGAGGCTCCTTATATAGCCAGCGCTTATTACCTTGTCGGCGACATGTGCGGATGGGATGCTGCTTCAGCCATCAAGTTCACACATTCGGATGCCGATGTTTACGATGACCCGGTGTTCTCTGTAGTGTTTACAACTCCTAAGGCCGATTGCTATTGGAAGATTGTTCCACAGGGCAACATTGATTCTGGCGACTTGTGGCATGAGGGAACTGACGGCGTTGTTGGAGTTGCTGTCGACGGTGACCCAAGCCTCGCAGGCTCGCTCGTGACAACTGCGCCAAAGGCCGGCAAGATAGAGAAACAAGGCTTCTACAAGCTCACTGTAAACATGATGGACTACACCTACACCATTGAAGAAATGGCAGGCGAGTACTACATGGTGGGCGACCTTCAGGGATGGAACAACGATCCCGCGACAGGTATGACATGCCTGTTCTATCCGCAGACAAACACTGTAATGAGTTACACTACTAAGTGGAAGGGCGCTTACGACCTCAAGTTCTGGGCCGGAGCCGACTTCGGCAACTGGGACAAGGCTTACGGATGTGCCGTAGACGGCGACAACTCTCCCGCAGGCAACATCGTAAACTCTAACGCACAGTCAATCTCTGCTCCGTCAGCCGAGTTCTACACCTTCACCATCGACATGACGACGATGAAGTACACATGGACGAAGCTCGACAACCAGGCTCCAAAGGAGTACACTTCTATTTCGCTCATTGGCGACTTCAACGCATGGAACGGCGACGTAGACCTCACCCAGGTTACTCCGCACAACTGGTACGCAAAGGTCAGCATCCCGTCTGACGGCGGACTCAAGTTCCGTGCTGATCACGATTGGCCTGAAAGTTGGGGTGGCATCATCAATATTGCTGATAACTATTACGGTAAGGTTATTTATGGTAGCAATGATAACATGACCGTTCCTGCCGGTACATACAGCGTTTACTTCAACGACATCACTACCGAGTTCGTATTCCTGGCTGAATAAGCCGGTTACATACCATTCCATGCGCCATGCACTTGCCTTGACAGAAGTGCATGGCGCATTTTTTAGTTTATGTAGGCACGGGTTTTATCGGCTTGAGATAAATTACACCTTCCATCCGCCAAATCGCCCTGTTGCAAGAGGTTACCTTTTGCGTTGTAAAACGCATCCTTTTACACGCCAATAGGTAACCTTTTGCCGTGTAAAAGACGGTCTTTTGTTTTCGCCGTAGGGTGGGGTGGCGTGCAGGTGCTTGCCTGCGGCTTAGCCGCGAGGCGGTAATATGTTGATAAAAGGCTGTTTTTCATGCAGTTTGGCCGGGATTTTTAGTATCTTTGCCAACGCGTACCAACTTACCGCGCATGTGCGCCACGGCCGTTGTTGCCGGGTTGGCCGCCGCGTGGCGCGTCCGTCTTGCGGACATGCTGTTGCGCCGGGTGTGCGGCTCTGTGTAGTGCTGGTTGTAAAAATATTATAATGAGTATGTTAAGGAAAATTTTTCTTTCATTGGTTATCGTCACCATGTCGGTAAGATGTGTGGCCCAGTACGAGCCATACCACGGCGACGGTATTGACGATTACCTGCGTCTGGTACCGGCAGTCTCGGTATTCGCCTTGAAGGCCGCCGGCGTCGAAAGCCAGAGTTCGTGGAAGAGGCTTGTTGTAAATTCAGCCGCGTCGTTCGCTATCGACGTGGCCGTTACTTACGGTCTTAAGTATTCCATAAAGTCTACGCGCCCCGACGGTACTGACCGGCGTTCGTTCCCCTCGGGGCATGCTTCGGTGGCCTTTTGCGGTGCGGCCATATTGGACAAGGAGTTCCGCAAGGTGAGCCCGTGGATTAGCGTTGCGGGCTATGCCGTTGCCACGGCCACCGCCGTAGACCGTGTGGCGCGCAACCGCCACCATTGGGGCGACGTGGCGGCAGGTGCGGCCATAGGCGTGCTGTCGGTGCAGGCCGGCTACTGGATAGCCGACAAGATAACCGGCTGGAACAAGAACGTAGACGTGGCCGTAAGCCCGATGGGCATAAGCATGGTATGGCGGCCTTGAAGTTTTCATGCCATGTTTAAGGGGTATGGCAGCAGGCCGGGAGGCGTTCCGGTATGGCTGTGAAGCTGCTGCATACCTTGTCCGTGCATCTTTATGTAAACGTTTGCACGTGCAAAAATATTTTTCAATCTTGAAATGCTGTAATACTATTTCATTTATTATTATCTTTGAACCGTAATTATTAGACCTGTTAACTATGAATATACTTTTGAGCGTTATTTATGGAACAAGCTTTGGCGAGGAGCTTGTCTTAAATCTAATAACGGGAGTTAAAGACGGCATCAAGTTGTCGACTCCATACAGAATGAGGACCGTAAACGGCCGTGAATGGACATGCAACCTGAAGGTAGACTTGCGCAAGGGCACATACGTTGATTATTATTACAGCGTGGTGCGCGGCGAGGACAACGTGGTGAGGAGCGAATGGCGCAACGAACCCCACCGGCTCGAGCTTAACACCCTGCGCGGCGACACCATTACCGTGTACGACCATTGGATAGACCTGCCCGACGATTCCTACCTTTACAGTTCGGCCTTCACTGACTGCATACGCCGCCGCAAGATATTGCCCGTGGCGCTGAGCGATTATCCCGTCACCGTGCGCCTCAAGGTGCGCGCACCGCAACTCTCCGACAAGCAGAGGCTTGCCGTTACCGGCAACGAGGATGTTCTCGGAGGATGGGACGTGTTCAAGGCCATCCCCATGGTAGAGCATAATTACAATGAATGGATAGTCGACATAGACGTTACCAAGCTGAAAAGCAACATCATATACTTCAAGTTCCTGGCGGTCGACGTACACGACCGTGCCGACGTGCTGTGGGAAGACTGCATGAACCGCCGTGTGGAGCTGCCCGACATGAAGGAGGGCGACGTCATTGTGTACGAACTTGACGAAGCCTTTTTCCCCATATACGACTTAAGGTGCGCCGGCACGCAGGTGCCCCTGTTCTCGCTGCGTTCTAAGAGCAGCTTCGGCGTGGGCGACTTCGGCGACTTGAAGAAGATGATCGACTGGGTGTCGCTTACCCAGCAGCGCGTGTTGCAGCTGCTGCCCGTCAACGACACCACCACCACGCACACCTGGACCGACTCTTATCCGTACAGCAGCATAAGCATCTTCGCGCTGCATCCGCAGTACGCCGACCTTAACGCCTTGCCCGCAATAGAGGACGAGGCCGAGCGTGCCAGGTTTGAAGCCCTGCGCCAGGAACTCAACGCCCTGCCGCAGGTCGACTACGAACGCGTCAACAACGCCAAGACCGAATACCTCAACATACTGTACCGCCAGGAAGGCGGCAAGGTGCTGGCGTCTGCCGGCTTCAAGAAGTTCTTCGACGAGGCAAAGTCGTGGCTCGTGCCTTATGCCCAGTATTGCTATCTGCGCGAGAAGTATGGCACGGCCGAATTCTCCAAGTGGCCCGACCACCACAACTTCGACGAGGCAGAGCGTGCAGCCCTTTCAGACCAGCGCAATGCGGCATTCAAGCAGGTCGCCTTCTATTATTACGTGCAGTACGTGCTCGACATGCAGATGTCAGACGCCCACCGGTACGCCCGGCTGAAAGGCGTCGTGCTCAAGGGCGACATACCCATCGGCGTTAACCGCAACGGCTGCGACGTATGGCAGGAGCCGCGCTACTTCAACCTCAACGGACAGGCCGGCGCCCCGCCAGACGACTTCTCCGTGAACGGACAGAACTGGGGCTTCCCTACCTACAACTGGGACGAGATGTTGAAGGACGGCTGCGAGTGGTGGATACGCCGTTTCGCCAACATGGCAAGGTTCTTCGACGCCTACCGCATCGACCACGTGCTGGGCTTCTTCAGGATATGGGAGATACCCGTCGACTCCGTACACGGACTGCTCGGACAGTTCTCGCCGTCGCTCGGCATGACGCGCGAGGAGATTGAGGCCTACGGCCTGCACTTCCAGGAAGAGCTGTTCACCGAGCCTTTCATCACCGACTGGGTGCTCGAGCGCATGTTTGGCGAGCGTGCCGCCATGGTGCGCGAGACGTATCTCAAGCCGTCGCACGACGGCCGCTACCGCATGAAGGAGCAGTACGACACCCAGCGCAAGGTTGAGGCTGCCTTTGCCGGCAAGACCGACAAGGCCGACACCGACCTGCGCGACGGCCTCTACGCCCTTATCAGCGACGTGCTGTTCGTACGCGACCATAAGGACGCCAACAAGTTCCACCCGAGGATTTCTGTCCAGTTCGACTTCATATACGAGTCGCTTTACGACAGCGACAAGTATCTGTTCAACAAGATATACAACGACTACTTCTACCGCCGCAACAACCAGTTCTGGTACCGCGAGGCCATGAACAAGCTGCCGAAGATAATCGACGCCACAAGGATGCTTGTCTGCGCCGAAGACCTCGGCATGGTGCCCGACTGCGTGCAGTGGGTGATGAACGAGCTTAAGATACTTAGCCTCGAGATGCAGTCAATGCCCAAGGACTCTAACGTCCGCTTCGGAGTGCTCTCACGCAACCCGTACCGCTCGGTATGCACCATATCGAGCCACGACACGGCCACCCTGCGCCAGTGGTGGGACGAGGACGCACGCCGCACGCAGGACTATTTCAACAACGTGCTTATGAAGTACGGCGCAGCCCCGCATCCGCTGCCGGGCTGGCTCGCACGCGACATCATCTCGCGCCACCTGCTCTGTCCGTCCATGCTCTGCATACTCTCGTTGCAGGACTGGCTGTCAATAGACGAAAACCTTCGCCTAGCCGACAAGGACGCCGAGCGCATCAACGTACCGTCAAATCCACGCCAATACTGGCGCTACCGCATGCACCTTGACATCGAAGACCTTATCGACAGGCACGACTTCAACCAGAATGTGACCGACCTGATAAAGGAAAGCGGAAGGAGATGAAACCTTGTATAGGCCGGGATTGTTGACGTTGCCGGGGGCTCACGTACGGTGCGACCGCCCGTAAGCCCCGGCAATATTGGACGCATAGAAGAAATATTCATGAAAATAAATTCAAAACCTTACAACTATTATGCAAAAAGTTAAAGTTTTATTGGCACTGTTGCTGATGCCGCTCGCGGCGTTGGCACAGACAGTGAAATCGCCTGACGGCAACGTAGTCCTGACTTTCTCACTTGACAATGGCCGGCCTACGTATGAAATGACTTACAATGGCAAGGCCGTGGTCAAGCCGAGCCACCTCGGACTGGAACTCGCGAAGAGCAAGCACGCCAGCAAGGGCATGGACGAAACCGACCTTATGGACGGCTTCACCGTATCCAAGACCGACATGTCAACCTTCGACGAGACATGGAAGCCCGTGTGGGGGCAGACTGCCACCATACGCAACCACTACAACGAAATGGCCGTAACGCTTAACCAGCCGGCCACCAAGCGCAACATCATCATACGTTTCCGCGTCTACGACGACGGCATGGGCCTGCGTTACGAGTTCCCGCAGCAGAACGAACTCAACTATTTCGTAATCAAGGAGGAGCATACCCAGTTTGCCATGGCCGGCGACCACAAGGCATGGTGGATACCGGGCGACTACGACACCCAGGAGTATGAGACCGTGGAGTCGAAACTGTCTGAAATACGCGGACTTATGAAGGACGCCATCACCCCCAACTCGTCGCAGACCCCGTTCTCGCCAACCGGCGTGCAGACATCGCTCCAGCTTAAGAGCGACGACGGGCTTTACATCAACATCCATGAGGCTGCGTGCGTCAATTATGCCACAATGCACCTCAACCTCGACGACAAGAACATGGTGTTCGAGTCATGGCTCACGCCCGACGCACAGGGCATGAAGGGCTACATACAGACCCCGTTCAACACTCCGTGGCGCACGGTGCTTGTCAGCGACGACGCCCGCGACATGCTCTCGTCAAACCTTATCCTCAACCTCAACGAGCCTTGCGCCCTCGACGATGTTAGCTGGATACGTCCCGTCAAGTATTGTGGCGTGTGGTGGGACATGATTGTTGGCCGTGCCACTTGGAGCTACACCAACGATTATCCTTCAGTACACCTCGGCGTAACGGATTACAGCAAGTGCAAACCCAACGGTACGCACGCAGCCAATACCGAGAACGTAAAGCGTTACATTGACTTCGCCGCTGCCAACGGTCTCGACCAGGTATTGGTTGAGGGCTGGAACGAAGGTTGGGAAGACTGGGCAGGACATTCCAAGCTCGACGTGTTCGACTTCATCACCCCGTATCCCGACTTCGACATCAAGGAGCTTAACGAGTACGCACATTCAAAGGGCGTGAAGATAATGATGCACCACGAGACGTCTTCGTCCGTATGGAACTACGAGCGCTGGATGGACAAGGCGTACAAGCTGATGAACAAGTACGGCTACAACGCAGTCAAGAGCGGTTACGTAGGCGACATCATTCCGCGCGGCGAGCACCACTACGGCCAGCTGATGAACAACCACTACCTCTATGCCGTAAAGGAGGCAGCCAAGCACCACATAATGGTAAACGCGCACGAGGCTACACGTCCGACAGGCCTTTGCCGCACGTATCCTAACCTTGTAGGCAACGAGAGCGCACGCGGAACAGAGTACGAGGCATTCGGCGGAAGCCGTCCCGACCACACCGTCGTGCTGCCGTTCACCCGTCTGCAGGGCGGTCCTATGGACTATACTCCGGGTATTTTCGAGACACAGCTCAGCGCCTGGAGCAACAACACCTCTTACGTTCACACCACTCTCGTAGGCCAGCTCGCCTTGTATCTTGTAATGCACGGTCCGTTGCAGATGGCTGCCGACCTGCCCGAGCACTATGCCAAGTACATGGACGCATTCCAGTTCATCAAGGACGTAGCCGTTGACTGGGACGACTCCAAGTACATCGAGGCCGAGCCGGGCGACTACATTACAGTGGCACGCAAGGCAAAGGGCACCGACAATTGGTTTGTAGGAGGCAAGTGCGACGAGAACGGACACAAGACCGTAGTGAAGCTCGATTTCCTCGACAAGGGCCGCAAGTACGAGTGTACCATCTATGCCGACGCAAAGGACGCCGACTACGAGAAGAATCCAAAGGCGTACACCATAACGAAGAAGACCGTGAAGAAGGGCGACACGCTTAAGATAACCGAAGCCCGTGGCGGAGGTTTCGCCGTATCGCTGATTGCCAAGTAATATTTTTTTGTTGAAGTTGACGGGAGTCGGCTTTCGTTTCTCCCGCCAACTTCATTATAACTCCCAATAACATAACAAGATGAAGATCAAGAATCTTTTGCTTACAGGTGTCGTGTCGTTGATATTTGCGCAAGATGCCGTGGCGCAGGATTTCATGAACGAGGTTGAATATACCCCTAATGAAACCCGCTTCACGCTGTTCGCCGACGACAAGGCAGACAAGGTTACCCTGCGCATCTATGCCGAGGGACTGGGCGGCGAGCCGTTGCAGACTGTGGCAATGAAGCACACCGGCAAGAATACTTATACAGCCACGCTCAGTGGTGACATGAAGAATAAGTTTTATACGTTTGACACCGGGCGCGGCGAATGCGCGGGCGTGTTTGCCAAGGCCGTAGGCGTCAACGGCAAGCGCGGCGCGATAGTCGACATGAAGGACACCGACCCGAAGGGCTGGGACTCTGACCGCATAACGGAAAAGGTTAAAATGACCGACCTCGTTATTTACGAGATGCACCACCGCGACTTCTCCATCGACCCGTCGTCAGGTCTGCGCTACAAGGGCAAGTTCCTCGCCTTGACGGAGCCTAAGGCCATTGACCACCTGAAGAAACTCGGTGTCAACGCCGTACACATTCTGCCGTCGTTCGACTATGCTTCGGTAGACGAGACACGGCTCGACACGCCACAATACAACTGGGGCTACGACCCGTTGAACTACAACGTGCCCGAAGGTTCGTATTCTACCGACCCCTATAATCCCGAAACCCGCATACGGGAGTTCAAGCAGATGGTGCAGGCTCTCCATAAAGCTGGTATCCGTGTAATACTTGACGTTGTTTACAACCACACTTTCAACATAGACGGCAGCAACTTCCAGCTTACTTACCCCGGAATATTCTACCGCAAGACGGCATCAGGCAAATGGTCTGACGGTTCGGGCTGCGGCAACGAGACGGCCAGCGAGCGCACCCCCATGCGCAAGTTCATGACCGAGTCGATGCTCTACTGGGTCAGCGAGTACCACATTGATGGCTTCCGCGTAGACCTTATGGGCGTACATGACATAGAGACGATGAACCAGATACGCAAGATGCTCGACGATACTTTCCCCGCAACGTTCATCTACGGCGAGGGCTGGAGTGCCGGCAAGTGCGCTTATCCGGAGAAGAAACTCGCCATGAAGGCCAACATGAGCCAGATGCCTGGCATAGCGGCGTTCGGCGACGAGATGCGTGACGCACTGCGTGGTCCGTTCAACGACGACCACAAGGGCGCCTTCATAGCCGGCCTGCCTGGCAACGAGGAGAGCATTAAGTTCGGCATTGTGGGCGCGGTAGCCCATCCGCAGGTCGACAATTCCAAAGTCAATTACAGCAAGAAGGCATGGGCATTGCAGCCATACCAGGCCATAAGCTACGTAAGCTGCCACGACGACATGTGCCTTGTAGACCGACTGCGCACGAGCATTCCCGGCATAACGACAGACGAGCTTATCCGTCTCGACCTGCTTGCACAGACCGCCGTGTTCACTTCGCAGGGCGTGCCGTTCATCCTTTCGGGAGAAGAAGCCTTGCGCGACAAGAAAGGCGTACACAACAGCTTCAACTCGCCCGACAGCATAAACCGCATAGACTGGACCAACCTTGAGAAATATCCGCAGGTGTTCGACTATTACAGCAAGCTCATTTCGCTGCGCAAGAACCATCCGGCCTTCCGTCTTGGTGATGCCGACCTCGTGCGCAAGCACCTTGAGTTCCTTCCTGTCGAAGAAAATCTTGTAGCCTTCCGCCTGAAAGACAACGCCGGAGGCGACAAGTGGAAGAACATTATTGTAATACTCAACTCGGCCAATAAAGCCCGTAGCGTTGCCGTGCCGTCAGGAAAATACACCATTGTGTGCCGCGACGGAGTAATCAACGAGAAGGGTCTCGGCACGGCAGAGGGCGCGAGTGTCGATGTGCCTGCCCGTTCGGCGTTGATTATCCACGATTAAAACCGTTTACGGACATAATCCTTACGAACTGTTTAGCTCAAAATAATAATTAAGACCAATGAAAAAAATTCTTTTATCTTTAAGCTTGATTTTAAGCGTTATGACAGTCAGTGCAGCGGTCAAGGTTGACCGCATCGACCCGACCAACTGGTTTGTCGGGATGAAGAATCCGTCGTTGCAGCTCATGGTTTACGGCGAGGGCATACGCTCGGCCGAAGTCACGACGGACTATGCAGGTGTCAAGGTTGACAGCATCGTACGCCTCGACAGCCCCAATTACCTGCTTGTTTATCTAAACCTCGAGGGCGCACAGCCCGGCGAGATGACTCTCCAGTTCAAGAACGGCAAGTCTACAAAGAAGGTCAAGTACGAACTGAAGGCGCGCGAGAAGCGTGGCGAGGAGCGTATGGGCTTCACCAATGCCGACGTGCTCTACATGCTCATGCCCGACCGTTTTGCCGACGGCGACCCGAAGAACAACGACATCAAGGGCCTGAACGCATACAAGACCGACCGCTCGCAGCCCAGCCTGCGCCACGGAGGCGACCTGGAGGGCATACGCAGCCACCTCGACTACTTCAAGGAGCTTGGCGTTACGGCGTTGTGGTTCACTCCTGTGCTTGAGAACAACTCGCCCGACGGCAACGGCTCGAGCACATACCACGGCTACGCCACCACGGACTATTACCGCGTAGACCCGCGCTTCGGCACCAACGACGAATACCGCCGCCTTGCCGACGAGGCACACTCAAAGGGATTGAAGATTGTCATGGACATGATATTCAACCACTGCGGCTTCGAGCATCCGTGGGTTAACGACATGCCTTCCAAGGACTGGCTCAACACTCCCGACTGGCTCTACGACCGCAAGGACAAGACAAAGCCCGAGACTAACGAGAAGTACCTGCAGACCAACTACAAGCTGACCACCATCGTAGACCCGTATGCGGCCAACGTAGACCTGAAGGAAACTGTTGACGGATGGTTTGTTCCTACCATGCCTGACCTTAACCAGCGTAACCCCCACGTGATAAAGTACCTCATACAGAACAGCGAGTGGTGGATTGAGACTGTTGGCATCGACGGCATCCGCATGGACACCCATCCTTATGCCGACGCCGACGCCATGGCGCTGTGGCTTAAGACTCTCGACCAGGAGTATCCCAACTTCAACGTTGTAGGCGAGACATGGGTTACCGAGCCTCCTTATACAGCCGCATGGCAGAAGGACTCAAAGCTGGCCGAGAAGAACAGCTACCTGAAGACCGTCATGGACTTCAGCTTCTACGACAAGATAAACCAGGCCAAGCGCGAGGACACCGACGGCTTCACTACCGGCCTGAACCGCATTTACAACAACTTTGTCTACGACTACCTTTATCCCAATCCGTCGAGCGTGATGGCCTTCATCGAGAACCACGACACAGACCGCTTCCTCGGCAAGGGCAAGGACTCTACCGCACTTAAGCAGGCTCTGGCCATACTGCTTACCGTCAACCGCATACCGCAGCTCTACTACGGCTCAGAAGTGTTGATGAACGGCACCAAGGAAGTTACCGACGGCAACGTGCGCAAGGACTTCCCCGGCGGTTTCCCCGGCGACCAGCACAACGCCTTCACGGCAGAAGGCCGTACACGCGCCGAGAACGCCATGTTCACATGGCTGAGCCGCCTGTTGCACTGGCGCCAGGGCAACGACGTCATAATAAAAGGTTCGCAAAAGCAGTTCATACCTTACAACGGCGTTTATGTCATAGCACGCCAGTATGGCGGCAAGACCGTCCTCACCGTAGTCAACGGCACCAAGAAGGCTTCTGCGCTTGCCGTTAAGCGCTATGCCGAGGTTATCGGCCAGAATACCGCTGCCACAGACATACTTACGGGCAAGAAGGTATCGCTATCAAGCGACGTGCAGCTTGAGCCGCGTGGCGTCATGATACTCGAGTTCTGATAATAGCGGTTTTCCGCTCATGATATTTGCAGTCCGTATGGCCTGTAACCAATGATGCAGGTTCCGGCTGTTACGACATCATTTTACCAAGCCCTGCGGCATGATGGATGCAAGCCTCATGCCGCAGGGCTTTTCTTATACCGTCATTTCATCCGTCTTATGTTCCGTTTTTCGTCCGGTTAACGGTTTTACGTCCGTAAATTCACGGAATCCCGTTATTGTGCGTATGTATGTTTATCATTACATTTGCAAAAATGTATGAAAAAAAGCATGCGGCCGGTATGGCTGGCTGCTGTGAAAACTGCCGTAGATATTCTTGTGTTCATTTAATCAAATAACCTATAATGCCATGAAAGAAATTCTGTTAACATCAACCCTGCCTTATTGGTTTGTTTTCCTGTTGGTAGTAGGCGGCATGGCTGCGCTGCTTTTCCAGGGGCGTAACGGCAGCAAGAGCAACGTGCCCCTTCTTGTTTCGGCCGGCTGCATGCTTGCCGCAACAGCTTTGGAGTTATTGATATACAACACTGTCCACAACAACTGCATGTGGTGGTGCATTTCCAAGGAGTATGGCTTCTGGGAGAAACTGTTCAGGCTCATACCATTTGCCATTTTCGTAGTGCTTCAGATAGGGCAGATATTCATGTTCAAGGCCGTGCTTGAAGAAATGACGGGCAAGTCGCTCTCTCTTAAACTGCTTTTCATCTGCTTTGTGCTTACCTTCCCGGTGGTGTTTGTAATATCGATAGGCGCCGACATCTTCGGGGCATCCGACGAGACAAAGAACAGCGTAGCCACAACAGCGTTCTGGATTCTTATTATAGCAGGCCTGGCATGGTCGCTTGTGCGCAACATCATGTCTGTCGGTTTAAAGAAAGGCATTATCTTCACCGTGTTCTCGGCCGTTTGCGTCGTTGCCGTCTGCCTTGCCGTCTTCGTGTTCTTCGTGGCCCTGCTGGCGCTCTTCTTCCAGGTACTCATAACCGTGGCTGCCGTGGCCGTAGGCTTCTTCCTGCTTACCAACGGCATGGGCAATGGCAGTTCGGTCGTTGACGCACTGGCGAAAGACCAGATTTCCAAACAGGTGTTTTACGACAAGTTCTTTGTGCATTTGGCTTCAAATTTACAGACAGGCGATGAACCATAAAAATCCAAGTCAATTATTAAATTATTGTTAAATTTTTCATTAAAAACCACTCTTTTTTTCCTTTCTGTCTATACCTAAAAACGACCTTTATACTCTGTTTTACTCTGATACAATATTTGTACCTTTTTATTTGCATATATCTGAAAATCAATAACTAAGATACTCCCTTACCAATCATTATAAAAAGCGAATTTGTAAAACTAAGTTGAAGTAATACCTATCTCCACTGCGATATACTTCTCCCATTTGGTAACGGCTCTTGGATGGTGTCTCAAATTTAGTATTATTGAAAAGATAGTCCTCCAAGAGATTACGGTCATACAAGTGGAAACAAATCACATCTCCATCGCTCTTCACAACAAGATAGCCTCCTGTTGCTTCATACCTGCCGCTCCATGCCTTTGAAGGAAGCATTCCAAGAGCAGTCGCAACCATCAAAGATTTTATCTTATATCCATAGTGGTCATGTCCTTGCGACAAGTTATAGTTCAAAGGGTTATTTTTACTTATACGCTCCGCAGCTTCCTTTATATTCATATCCTTTTGAGCATAACAGTCAGCGAGCATCCAACCTATAATTTCGGGCAGATTACTATCTATCATTCTCAAATTATTGTCAAATGTAGGATTGGGAACAGATGAAAATTTAAGTTTAGCACCAGCTTGTTGGATAGCCTTAACCCTTTTTATTACGCAACCTGTTCCATTAATTGAATTAATACTATCGACTACATTATCATCAATATGCCCACCACTTACTTCATAAGTAAATTTAGTGGCACCGGAGGCATTTAGCAATGTAGGGGCAGCTCCAGCATCAGACTTAATACTAAAACCTAAATTAGGTTCCATCCCTGTGTGGTAGTCATGAATGACAATATGTATATCTGCCTTGTCTATTGATTTGGCTTTTACTTTTTCGCAATGAATTTTATTCAAGAAGTCGTTAATAGATGGAATTTCAAAAGCACCAGTTCCATTACCTCCCTCTTGAATATACTCAAACAATTCTTTTGATTGAGTAAAGAAGTCTGCAACATTAATTCTTGCTATTTCGGTTTCATCTTCGGTTATTATGACGATGTCCCTATCAATAGAGTATTCCAAATGTCTCTCTAATTCGTCACGGAGCACCTTTAATACCGGATAGTATGCTTCAAGTTTATTCA
>DGYMR06203__coassemble_546_pt1 | contig 120713 bp, 80 predicted proteins | sample DGYMR06203__metabat2_low_PE_044 | metagenome-assembled genome bin DGYMR06203
AGGTCGGAAAACGAAAGTAGGAAGAAAACTACTTCGTTTTCCTCCTACTCGATTGCTGCCGCAGGACGTGACGGGAGCAGGCATCGACTGGTAATATTGACAATTTGTCATGAAATAAATGTTATAATGATTAAATTATTTAATAATTCATGACAAATTATTACTAAAATACGCCATTGTGGCAAAAATCGTAATTGGCACGAAGGTTGCATATTCTTGGGTGAAAGCCTCCGGCTAAAGACCGGGGACGATCGAAGGAACCGACTCCCGGAAGGGAACGAGGAACCGGATTTGGCAATCAGGATAAACAAAGAACTAATAATTAAGGAGGATTTGATTATGTTACCAGTATTGAACAGAAACACATGGATGCCCGAAGTTTTTAACGATTTCTTTGACAACGACTTCATGCTCAGGCCCAACGCTACGGCGCCTGCCATCAACGTAAAGGAGAGTGACAAGGACTACGTAGTAGAGCTTGCCGCCCCTGGTCTGAAGAAGGAAGACTTCAACGTAAACATCGACAAAGACGGTAACCTGCACATCCGCATGGAAAGCAAGGCTGAGAAGAAGGACGAGGACAAGAAGAGCCACTACCTGCGCCGCGAGTTCTCTTACTCGAAGTACGAGCAGACGCTGCTCTTGCCTGACGACGTGGAGAAAGACAAGATCGAGGCTAAGGTCAACGACGGCGTGCTCACCGTCAACCTGCCGAAGAAGGAAAACAAGACGGACAACGCCATGAAGCAGATTGAAGTGAAGTAATGTGAAGTAAAGTGAAGTAAAGTGAAGTAAAGTGAAGTAAAGTGAAGTGACAAGGCGTTAAAGACGTTCTGACAATTGGTAATGCCGCCCCGGCGCGCGCTGAATAGCGTGGGCCGGGGCTTTTTCGTATGCATGGATTTAACCCTTTTTTATGGCTTAAGTTTTCAGTTTCACGCTTTTTTTCATTATATTTGCATGAATCTATACGATAATTCACGTTAAAGCTACATGCCATGAGATATCTGAATCCAAAGGCCGACTTAACCTTCAAGAAGGTGTTCGGCGAGCATCCCGACCTGATAATGAGCCTCTTGAACGCCTTGCTGCCGTTCGAGTCGGCCGACGATGAAATCGAGGAAATAGAGTATCTTACGCCTGAACTGGTGCCCGATACGCCTCTGAAGAAGAACAGCATCGTAGACGTGCGCTGCCGCGACCGCCGCGGCCGGCAGTTCATCGTGGAGATGCAGATGCTGTGGTCGTCGGCGTTCATGCAGCGCGTACTGTTCAACGCCTCAAAGGCCTACGTGCGCCAGCTTGACGGCAACGTGAGGTACGAGCTCCTGCAGCCGGTGTATTCGCTTAGCCTTGTCAACGACATTTTCGAGCCCGACCTGCCGGGATATTACCACGACTACCGCATCGTACAGGTGGAACATACCGACAAGGTTATCGAGGGCCTGCGCTTCATCTTCGTTGAGCTGCCGAAGTTCACCCCGCAGACGTACAACGAGAAGAAAATGCAGGTGCTTTGGCTGCGTTACCTTACCGAGATCGACGATAAGACGCGCGAAGTGCCGGGCGAGCTGCTCGCCAACCCTGAGATAAAGAAGGCCGTCAACCAAATAGAGGTGTCGGCGTATAATGACGCCCAGCTTCTCGGTTACGACGACTTTTGGGATGCCGTCAGGGTGGAAAAGACCATCGTGAGCGACGCCCTCCGTAAAGGTCTCGAGCAAGGCCTCGAGCAAGGGCGTGCGCAAGGCCTCGAACAAGGCCGCGAGCAAGGGCGTGAGCAGGGGCAGGCGGCCGAGCGGATTAAGAACGCCCGCAAGATGAAAGCCAAAGGCTATCCGGCCGAAGATATTGCCGAGATCACGGGCCTTAGTGTCGGCGAGATAGCAGGGTTGTGACGTTATGGCCGTATGAGCGGCGTATGTTTAATTAAAAAAGGGAGCCTTTCCTGGTGTGGAAGGTTCCCTTTTTTAATGTTTAGGTCCCGGTTTCCCGTTTGCCGCCTCTTGCGGTGCTGAAGGCCGCCTTTTGCCGCGTGAAGTGCCGTCTTTTGCAGGCTCGTTTGCCGCCTTTCGCGGGGCGTGTTCTCCGTGGCTCTTGCCGCCTCGCGGCGGGTTTCGATGCGGGTGCGGCGAGGTGTTGCGGCGTGGGCTGAAGCCTGTGTGCCGCCTCGTTGCGTAAGCTCGCGAGCAGGGGCGAGTGGAGGCCCGTTTTCAAAAAACGCCCATTTCTTCGAGTCCGATTTTTTCACGTGAAAAACCAGGACAAATAGATTACCGTTGTTTAACCATATTTAACTCTTTCGGGGGGGGGTAAATATTTATTTTTTTACTAATTTTGGGGCAGAGAATAATAAATAGGAATAAAATCCTTGTTGGAATTTAGCGGATTCCACATGTCCGCAGCATGTTACTGACAACTTGTAATTAACAGTCGGTAGCAGCCTTTTCCGTGCCGTCCGTGCGTTTTGCGCGGTTGTGGCCGTCGGGGCGGGTTCGTGTTGCGCCCGTTTGCCTCCGATTCGTAAGTGTTGCGTCGGCGTGTGCTTTTAAACGGTTATTTGAGATGCTATAATTATTTTATACTGTAATATGAAGCGTGGGTGGATTATATTTCTCATCGTAGTAGCCGCGTTGGGTTTTCTCCTTGTGGCTTTCGGCGACACGGTGCCCGAGGACACTGCCGTAATATACGGCGGTGCCGAGCTTTCGCCGCTTACCCAGGCTTACCAGCTTTGGGGTTGGAACATCCCCCGTTATTACTATTACCTGTTCGTCCACCTGTTCGCCGGTTATCCGTGGGTGGTAAGGGTGGCTTACAGCGTTATAATCTTCTGCTGCATAGCGTTCATGGTGCTTACGGTTGCGATGACCGTCGACGTTTACATACGCTGGCGCAACCGTAAAAAGTTCGATGAAATCAAGGAAAAATACCTTGAGAAGCTGAAAAGCGTGTGCTACGCCGAGGTTGAGAACCTGCCCACCGAGGAGATAAAGCGCCGCATGGACTATAAGGAGCGCAAGTGGAAGGACTGGGAGATGCGCCAGTGGGCCAACGTGTTCATCGAGGCGAGCCGCTTCACCAACACGCAGAACCCCAACCTCACCAACATACAGCGCGCCATGCGCATGGTGGGCTTCACCGATTACGTGGAGGCCCAGCTGATGCACGGCAAGCGCACCGTGAAGCTGAAGATGATACAGACCGTGCGCCTTACGAACATGCAGCTGCCCAACAGCACGATAACGCGCCTTGTGAACGACAAGGACGACGAGCTGCGCAAGGCTTCGCGCCTGTACTATATGTGTACGAGCAAGGACGACCCATACGTGTTCTTCGAGGAGGAGAGCAAGCTCGGGCTGCACTTCTCGATGTGGGACATGATGGAGCTGCACGAGATATTCCGCAAGGTTGACGAGGGCGGGCTGCGCGCCCCGCTCTTCGTGCCGATACTCCAGAGGGTGGCCAATCCCGGCATCGTGGCCTTCATGCTGCAGGAGATTGCCTACTGGGGCACCGACCAGGAGATGCGCTACGTAATGGAGTATTTCGAGTCGCCCAACTTCACCCACCGCGCCGCAGCGTTCACGTCGATGGGCATACGCCGCTTCGCCGAGTCGGAGAAGTCGATGCAGCGCGTGTTCCACAAGCAGACCGAGGCCCACCGCCGCCTGATACTCAACGCGCTGCTGGCCATCGGTTCGGGCAGGTCAGTGCCCTTCTTCAGCGACACTTACAACTCGTCCACTTCCAGCTTCACGCGCCGCACGGCGCTGCGCTGCCTGTGGATGTCGGGCGCTAAGGGCAAGGCCGTGTTCGAGGGTTTGAAACAAAAGGCCGACGACGCCGACAGGATTCTATTCCAGCACGTCGAAAGCCCCATAATAAATTACGACGGAGTATGATAAAAGACATCGTTTTCTATTTCTACGGCTACGTAGTGTTCTTTTACAGTATGGGACTGATCGTCTCATACGTCATACTCATGTGGCTTGCCGAGCTCGGCATCTTCCGCAAGAAGCGCGGCCACCTCAGCCTTTACACCAAGGAGATAATCGACAAGAGCCCCTACACGCCGGGCGTGTCGATAATAGCGCCGGCCTACAACGAGGAGCGCACCATCATCGAGAACGTCAACTCGCTTTTAGGGCAGGACTACCCGAAGTTCGAGGTCATCATCGTGAACGACGGCAGCAAGGACAAGACGCTCGAGCTGCTCATCGAGAACTTCCAGCTCGTAGAGGTGCCCTTCGCCTACGTAGAGTACATCCGCACGAAGCCCTACCGCCGCCTGTTCAAGTCGACCAACCCCGAATACCACCGCCTGATCGTCGTCGACAAGGAGAACGGAGGAACCAAGGCAGACGCCGTGAACGCCGGGCTCAACGCCTCGTCGTATCCCTACTTCGTGAACATCGACGTGGACGGAATCCTTGTGCGCGACGCCATTTCGCAGTGTATCATCCCCATACTCCAAGACGAGGAGGTGATAGCCGTCAGCGGAATAATGGCCGTTTCCAACGGTTGTAAGGTGGAGAACGGCCAGATAGCCGACCCGCGTCCGCCCCACAAGCCGTGCGCCCTGTTCCAGACGTTGGAATACATGCGCTCGTTCCTTGTCGGCAAGATGGGCTGGTCGTCTATCAATGCCATGCCCAACGTGTCGGGAGGTTACGGCCTTTTCGACAAGAAGGTGGTCATAGCCGCCGGCGGATACACGGGCGACTCGTTCGCCGAGGACATGGACATGATAATCCGCATGGTGGGCTACTGTTGCGACTTCGGCCGTAAGTACCGCATAGTGCAGGTGCCCGTGGTGTGCTGTTGGAACGAGGTGCCGCCCAACATCCGCGTGCTTTACCGACAGCGCACCCGCTGGGGACGAGGGCTTATAGAGACCTTCGTGCGCCACAAGCGCTTCCTCTTCAACCGCCGCTACAAGCAGCTGGGCATGGTGACGCTGCCCTACGTGCTCATATTCGAGCTGCTGGCGCCGATAATCGAGTTCGTCGGCTTCACCGTGTTCGTCTACCAGGCGTTCACGGGCGTTGTCAACTGGACCTCGGCCGCCGTCATCTTCCTCGGCCTCTACACGTTCTGCATCATCCTGTCGTTGGTGGTGATGTTCAACGACTACACCCTCGGCGGCTCGTTCCGCCACCCGCGGTCTTACCTCCTGGTGTTGGCCGCCGCCATGCTCGAGCCGTTCCTCTACCACCCCCTTACCGTGATATTCTCGCTGAAGGGTTATTACAACTACATATTCAACAAGCGCGCCGTATGGGGCGAGATGAGCCGTACCGGATACGCCGCCCCAGGTGCAGGCGCGCCGCCGCCCGACGCCAAGGTGGCCCCGGCCGCAGCCGGCCCTGCGCAGGCGCAAGGGATGAAAGGAGGTGACGTATGAAGAACAAGGGATGCCTCATTATGTGGATAGTGCTCTTCGTGTTCGTCGCCAGCGCCTACGCCTACAACAACTTCTTCAGCAGCGACGTGCACACGCCCGACTACTACGCCTCTAACGCCCGCATGCTGTTCGACGCAGGCAAGTGGGAAGAGGGCAAGAAGTACGTGGACGAGGGACTGAAGTATTATCCCGAGACCAACGACCTCAACGAGCTTAACGGCCGCTACTATTACCATAAGGAAGACTACGACAACGCGCGCTACTTCCTTATAGTATGCGTGCGCGACAACCCCGAGAACGTAACCGCCAAGCAGCTGCTCGTGGCCGTAGAGGAGAAGACCAAGAACTACTCGAGCGCCATCTGCTACGTCAACGAGCTGCTCGAGATAAACCCATACTGGCAGGGCCTTTGGCGCAAGAAGATCGGCCTGTTCCGCCTGCAGGGCAACGACGTAGAGGCCGACCGCTTGCTGAAGCGCCTGCACCAGATTTACCCCAACGACTCCACCGTGCAGCGCGAATACGCCGCCAGCCTCGAGGAGAAATACATACGCGACCGCAAGAAGGGCGACCGCACGGCGTCTATCGAGTCGCTTTACGACCTCATTGAGGTCTCGCCCTACAACGAGAGCTATTACCTCGCCCTCTCTAACATGCTCCTGCAGCAGGGCAACACCGAGGAGGCGCTCCAGGTGACGGGCCGAGGAGCGTCGGCCATACCGGGCAGCTCGGCCCTCGTGGTAAAGCGCGCCGGCATCCTCGCAGGCGAAGGCCGCTACCAAGAGGCCATGGCCTACGTCAAGGCACGCATGCGCTACAACCGCAGCGGGACGCTCGCCTCGTTTTACAACGGACTGCTGAGCGAGGCTGCCGAGGAAGCCCGCATGAGCGACCCCTACGTGCTCTACGGCAAGGTGTATGAGAACTCCAAGAGCCAGGAAGCCCTCGACTACATGCTCAACACCTCGCTCACGCGCGGTTACGACGAAGACGCCCTCTACTATCTCGCCGAGGCCAAGCGTCGTCGCGGCGAGACTAAAGACCTGCTTTACAAGGAATACATCGTTTACAAGCGCATGGGCAACACGAGCAAGGCCTATTCGCTGCTTTCAACGCTCGCTTCGGTCGACTCGACCAATGCCGATATCGTCGATGAATTGGCCTTAAACCGCCTGCATCAGGCCGGCAACCTCATTTCAGACGGACTTTATTCCGAGGCCCTGCCTTACCTTAAGGCCGCCTCGCGCCGCAGCTACGACCCGGAGATACGCTACTCCGCGCTCAGCAAGGAGTACGCCTGCTATTTCGAGATGAAGAAGTACGACGACGCCCTTGCCACTCTCGACCGCATGCACGTGCTCGCGCTCGGCGATTCGGTGAAAAACGCCGAATACTTCGTCAAGAAGGCCGACATATTCAACCGTCAGGGCCACACCACGGCCGCCCTCGCCGTGCTCGACTCCGTGCTGCGCGACAGCATGGACGTAGCCGTGCGCGCCTCTTACGTGGCGGCTTACGAGGAGATAGCCGTGCCCTACATCAAGAGCCTCATAGACGAGGGAGCTTCGTTCCGCGCTTACGACGAGAGCGTGCGCCTGCTGGCCGTCAATCCCTCTAATCTCGAAGGCCTGCAGTACGCCATCGGCATGGCCGACCTGCTGGGCCGCTACGACGCTTACAACGATTACGTGCGCCAAGCACGCTCGATATATCCTGAAAAGACCGAATTCATCGTCAAGCAAGCCGTAAGCTACAACCGTGCCGGAGAGCACCGCCGGGCGGTCGACATGCTGCGTCCGTGGCTCGACTATTATCCCCATAACCGGGGCATCGTGGGCGCCTACTCCGAGAACAGCGAGCTGTTGGCTTACTCTCTCATCAAGGACCACCGCCCCGACTCGGCGCTCACCGTGACCGACGACGCCCTCAAGTTCGACGCCGACAACCCCTCGCTCAACCTTGCCAAAGGTACGGCTTACGAGGCCATGCGGCAGTACGACTCGGCCTACCATTACCAAATGAAATACATTCCCGGCGAAGGCGAGGCGGCATCGTTCCGCCGCCATCTGGCCGGGCTGATGAGCCGCTCGCTCAAGAACGAGATAGGCGTGGAATACCTACAGGGCCGCTACGGCGACGCCGACGTGCTCACGTCCGTCGCCACGCTGTCTTACACGCGTAAGGAGAAGAACGACATCTTCACCGGACGCCTCAATTATGCCGGCCGCGACGGTTCGGCCGCGGGCGACGACCCCGAAGACCAAGTGCCCGGAGGCGTGGGCCTGCAGGCTCAGGCCTCGTGGGAGCACCGCTTCTCGCCCCATTGGAGCGGTACGGTCACGGCCGGGGCGGCTACGCGCTACTTCCCCGACGTTATGGCCGAGCTTAAGGCCGAGCGTTGGTTCGACAACGACATGACCGTCGATCTGCACGGCTCCTTCCGCCGCATCAACACTTACACCAAGCGTTACGAGTGGATGCAAGAAAGCCCCGAGGCCGAGGGCGGATGGGTGTTCGACGGCTGGGACGAGCATAAGAACAACCTCTTCATCGTAGGCTTGGGCGCGTCGAAGACGTGGGAGCGCTTCTATCTCGGCGGCCGTGCCGACGGCTTCTGGATGTCGGGCCACATGTACGCCAACGCCGCCGCCCAGCTGCGCTACTTCCCCCTGACCGACGGCATCACCAACATCACGCTGACGGGTAGCGTCGGCACGGCTCCCGAGGCCAACATGATAGACAACGCCCTGCCCGGCACGTTCGACAAGCTCAACACTATGGTGGGCCTCGGCGGCACGTACATGGTCAACCGCCGCATCACGCTCGGCCTGATGGGCACGTGGCACACCTTCTACAGCCAGCTCAACACGCGCACCGTGCTCGACGGCGGCGGTTACGTGGACGACATAATGACGAGATACAGAAACCTGTTCAACATTCATTTCCAGATATATGTGCGCTTCTAAACCATACGCAGCCCTCCGTCTGCTGCTGCTCTTGGCGGCGGTGTCGGTCTTCGCGGCCTGTTCGGGCGCTGCGGGTGGCGGCCCCTTGTCGGGCTACGACGCCTTCCGCGTGACGGCGGCCGACGGCGGCAACCGCGACGACGCGCGCTGGGCGGCGTATCTCGAGGGCCAGCTGGTAAGCCGCGCCGACTATACGGGCAGCCCCGTCATAGGCGAGGGCGGCAGCGGATGCCTCGACGTTAAGGTGCACGTTGACGGGTCTTTGGCTTCAGACTACAAGGTGGCGCGCTCCGCCTCGGGGTTAAGCCTCACTGCGCGCAACGGCGACGTGATGCTCTGGCTTATCTACCAGTTCCTCTCGTCGTGCGCCGGCGGACGGCTGCAGGTGGCCGACCTGCCGCCTGCCTACGTCTCGATGGACGGCGCCGAGGGCACCTTCGCCTTCGAGTACCGGGGCATCTACACCCCCTCTAACTCCGACCCCGAGCTTATGCCCGTATCGGCGGCCCACAACGTAGACTACGACTGGGCGCTATGGGGCCACAACCTGCGCAAGCTCTTCCCCGACGGCGTGCCCACAGGGGCCATGGCCGAGGTTGACGGGCGCAAGACCGACACGCAATTCTGCTTCTCGTCAAGCGAGCTTTACGCCGCATTAGAGCGTTACGTGATAGACTGCGGAGGCGATGCCGACCCCGATGAAACCGCGCGTTTCGCCGTGATGCCGGCCGACAACAAGACTGTATGCCTCTGCTCGCGCTGCCGCAAGGCGGGCAACACGGCCTCCTCGGCCACGCCCGCCGTCAGCCTGATGCTGCGCCGCCTGGCCGAGAGGTTCCCGCGCTGCACGTTCTTCACCTCGTCTTACCACACCACGGCCGAGCCGCCCTCGCGCCCCATGCCGGCAAACGTAGGCGTGCTGGTCAGTGCCATCGGCGTGCCCATGCGCGCCCTGCTCGACACCCGTCCGCAGGCGCACCGCTTCGCCGAGCTGGTTGAGCGGTGGCGTAAGGTGGTGGGCAAGGTCTACGTGTGGGACTACATGCGCAACTACGACGACTACTTCACGCCCTATCCCTGCCTCGCCCTCGTGCAAGAGAGGCTCAGGCTCTACCGCTCGTTGGGCGTGAGCGGAGTGTTCTACAACGGCAGCACGCCGTATTACGCCTCGTTCGACGACGTGCAGACATCGGCCATAGCCGCCATGCTGGTCAATCCCGACATCGACGTCGCGGCCTACGCCGACAGCTGCTTCGCTCGCTATTACCCCACGTCGGCCCAGGTGCTCGCGCCGGCTTACCGCTCGTGGGAGAGCGAGACCGTGAAGCGCGCCCGCCAGCTGCCCTTCTACGGCGGCATAGGCGGAGCCGTGAAAGCCTGGCTCGACCCCGACGCCTACGCCTCTTACTGCGATAGGCTCGACGCCGCCGCCAAGCACGCTGCGCCCGAAGAGCGCGCCCGACTCAACCGTCTGCTCACCGCCACGTGGCTCACCCGACTCGAGCTGCTGCGCTACGGTGGCCGCAAGCCCGGCTACGAGGCCGAGGCGCGCCGCTGCCTCGACGGATTGAAGGGCTACGAGGCCTTCACCGAGATGAGCCATTACCGCGAGGCCGGCGGCCCCACGGATAAATATATAGAGAAATGGGAAAAAGAAATACGCTGACACCTGTGCTGCCGGCCTTGCGCACGGCTGTGGCCGTAGTGCTCGCGGCGGCCGCCCTTACGCTCGGCTCGTGCCGCAAGAACATCGGCATGACCACCGTGGCCGTGGCCGACTCGGTGCGCCATTATTACCCTATACTGGCCGGTGACATTCTCACCCTGTCATACGAGTTGGAGAACACGGGCGAGCAGCCCCTCATCATCCGCGACATACAGACCTCGTGCGGATGCATCACTCCAGAGCTTGACTCGCGCATGCTGCTGCCCGGCAAGAAGGTGAGGCTGCTCTTCAAGTACGAGAGCGCCAAGAACATAGGTTACGTGGACCACACCATCCGCATCTTCGGCAACATAAAGCCGAGGGGGATATGCAAGTTGAAGTTCGACACCAACGTGGTGCCCAACGCCGACTACACCCGCGACTACGAGGAGCTTTACAAGGAGGCCGTAGAGCGCAGCAACGTCATCCGCGGCTTGGTTGACGGCGACGAGTCGGAGAAGGGCTACTGGACCGACGACATCGGCCACGACAGCCGCCACCAGAAGAAATACATCTGGAGGGATGAATAATGAAAAATGAATAATTAACAGTTAATTAGGGAAAGGAGGACTGTATGAAAATGAAATTATGGTTACTGATGGCGGCCGCCATCATGATGGCAGGCTGCTCGGCCGACGAGCTGGCCACCGAGGGAGGCGGCAGCGTAGCTCCGCCTTCGGGACAGACTGCGGCAAGCGGTACGGTGAACTTCACCAACAACACCTCGATGACCATTGGCAACGGACTCGACGGCCTCACGCGAGCCGCTTGGCTGACGCGCGGCGCGACGTTCGACATGGCCGACAACAAGGCGTGCTCGCTCGACATGCCCGAGCAACTGTTGACGGAGGAGGAAATCAATAAACTTGACGCCTACCATATAGAAGACGGCTCGAAATCGTTTTCCTCGCTTGAAACTATTACAGGAAAACCGTTTGTCATAGATGCCGGCGGCCGGCTTACGCTGGCTTCACATAACATGGAAATAGATGTCTATGTGCTCAGCGGCGGCTATCTTAACTTTAGGCAGTATCAAGAAGCCTTTAGAGGCAACGGTAAGGGCAGGATATTCGTGCTTGACGGAGCCACGGTCAATATCGAGAAAAACGTCACAGTCTTTTCCTCGATAGAGATTTACGCCTATAAGGGCAGCACCGTGATTTTCAACGATACCGAGCCTTCTACCGGCATTACCGAAGGTAGCGAGATTTATCTTGACGGAGACGTGAAAATGAACGGCAGGCTGGCTGTCAGCGACGGTTCGCGGCTCTACATCGGCGGCTCGCTTACGGGAAAGGGACTTGACTCTGACGGCGAGGGAACAATAGCCCACGTCATGGGCAACCTCACCGCCGAGCCTACGCTCACCGCATCGGGCGACAATGAGGGAGAGACGGGCGAAGTGACCGTGACCGACGGCGGCGACCTCTGCGTTGAGGGCGTGACCGACGTATATTCGCTCACGGCCAGCACTGGTGCATGCGTGCACACCGACTGCAAGCTCGTGGCTAACGACGCCCTGAACTCGTCTATCAACATCACCAACGGTGCAACGCTCTGCTCGTCATACGTTGAGACTAAGCTGCTGCACATCTCCGGCGGTACGCAAGGCGCATTTACGCGGGTGCTCCTGCCTGACCAGGGCGTAATCAACGTAGACAAGCTCTCTTTGGGCAACACAATGCTGCTCGGCCTTTACAATCAGGGCAATGCATTAGTATCGGCCAAGACCGTTACCGTGGAAAATCGTGTGAAGTGGGAAGACATCGTTGACCCCGCACTCTACGTGAACTACGATAAGATTTGGGCCGACGCAGAGCCTGCTGACAAGTCGATGATCAACAAGGTGACCATGGGCGCGGGCGGCGAGTGCAGCCCCGGCTTCACCGAGAACGAGCCTGAAGACCCCGACCCGGGCACCGACCCCGATGATCCCGAGCCCGAACCTACCACGGGCGGCGAGATAGAGATACCGATAAAGATAGACGACATAATCAACGAGGACTACATCCTTAAGGCCGACGACTTCGCCATCCGCGTGAACGGCGAATACATGGACGACATCAAGATAGAGGGCGACAATTCTGCCAAGCTCGACGGCGTGAAGATAGTAAACGACGCGCTCACGATAATCATCAACGGCCTCGTAGACAACCCCGCCATCATCGAGGGTAACGACTACACCTACGAGTGCTGGATATGGGTGGAGAACAAGAGTCTGCTCAACGACGGCACGGGCGGCTACGGTCCGCTCTTCGACTACGACATGTACGAGGATTGGGCCAACCCCGAGGGCGACCCCGACACTGAGGATCCCTACGGCTACGACATGACCAAGCGCATCAGCGAATCAGGCAAGGTGAAGTCGCCCGCCGGCTTCGTGGTCCGCTATAACGTCTACCGAGGCCTTGCCGGCCGCATGGACGCCGACGGCCACGGCGACACGCCTTACATCAAGGTGTCGGTAAGCGTGCAGAAAGACCCTGACGCACGCGAGAACACCAACGTGGGCATCTGGCCTGCGGCATATAACAATTAATTAGGGAAAGGAGGACTATATGAAAATGAAATTATGGTTACTGATGGCCGCCGCCGTGCTGGCGGTAGGCTGCTCGTCTGACGACGACGAGAACAAGACCGTGCCCGAGGGCGACACGCCGCCCGCAGCGATGGACATAGTGGAGAGCCAGACGGCTGTGTTCGAGGACGGCACGTCGATGAGCGCAGGATGGCTCGACGACGTGGAGACGCGCGCCGACAAGTCGCAATACGTGGCCGTGCGCCTGCCCGAGAACCTCGGCATAGAGAAGGAGTGGCTCTGCGAGACCGACGACTTCAACCTGCGCATAGGTAAGGACGTCTACGTGAACCTCGTGAAGGAGCCCGAGGCCGACAAGGGCATCTGGGTTGAGCGTTACGACGCTGCCGCCGAGGGCCGCGACGGGCTTAAGGTGGCCGTCTACGGGCTCGACGAGCTGCCGGCCGACGGCACCGAGTACACCTACGAGGTGTATCTTTGGGTTAGAGACACGGCCTGGGGCGTTGACAGCCTGACCAACCTCGAGGCCGTCATCACGCCCGAGGAGAAGGCCGAGTGGGTGAGCGGCGACGGACAGGGAACCGACATCACCGAGCTGTGCTCCAGCTGGCAGACTGCCGGCTACGCCGCCCGCTACAACGTGTACAAGGGTCTTGCCGGCCACGACGACACGCCCTACGTGAAGGTGTCTATCCACGTGGCGAAAGACGCCGACGCGCCTGCCGGCCCCGCCACGGCCGTGACGCCTAAGGACGACGACGAGGCCTGAGATGGATTTTTGAGTGGTTGACGGTTGTACGGGCAAAACCGTACAACCGTACAACCCAAAAAACCTTATTATCTTTGAAGAGAAATAGCGAGAGATGCGATGTTTATCATTTAATCAATTAATAATTAACAAAAAACAGAAAAAACGTATGAAAAAACTATTTTTCCTTTTCGCGGTTTCGGCGATGTTCGCCGCCTGCTCGTCAGACGACCAAACTGAAATCGTGAACGGTGGCGGAACGACCACCAACCCGACAGAGCAGACCGTTTCGGTTGCAACTGTAGACTACGAGAACGGAGTGCAGATAGCCATCGGCGCGCTCGACAGCCAGGATGAAGCACAGACGAGAGCTACCGACGGAGCCGTAAACTTCGTAATAAACCTCGACAAAGTTGACAACATATTGAGAAACTTCGGCGAGTATAAACTTAAGGCCGACGACTTCGCAATCCGTCTTGACGGTGTGTATGACGAGACTGTAGAGCCTGTAAACAACAAGGTTAATAAGTACTCAGTCGAAATGGTTGAGGAAAGCCTTAAAGTTGCCGTAAAGCATCTTGAGAATCTTGATTTCTCTAACGTAGACGACTATACTTTCGAGTTCTATCTGTGGATCGAGAACAAGAAACTCGACACCGAGAACGGAACAGGCGGATATGTTGAGCTGTTCGAGTGGGACGACAAGTGCAACTGGGTAGGCCCGAGTTTCTGGGAGACCGGCGAGCAGGGCTTGGACATCAGCAAGGCTCTTTGGGAAGCTAACGGCTCTGACGGTGCCAACTTCTTTGAGGATGGCGGTCAGGACTGCGGCCTGCTTGTACGTTACAACGTTTACCGCGGCCTTAGCGGAAGGCAGACCAACGAAGCCGGCGAGTACGACAAGGATAAAGGACTCGGCGACACTCCCTACATCAAGGTTTCAGTACACGTAGAGAAGAAGGACCAGACTACTCCCAACTCAATCAAGAACGAGTGCACTTGGGTTCGCCTGCCTTACACTCCGAAGGCAGAATAACAATGTCTTAGCAGGCCGGCCCGGTGCGACCCTGACCGGCCTGTAAACCTAACTTTAAATTGGCTTTATCATGCATCTCAAAGCTAAAATATCGTTAAGAGCCGAGGCCCCGCGCCCCGGCTCTTTTCTTGTGGCTTTCACGAAGGCCGCGAATCGCAGCCCGAAAGGCGGTATTCTGAAAACCCTTTGGCTTTTAGGCCTTTATGTCGGGGATAATTGCTATCTTTGCGGCGGAAAGGAGTAATGGGAGAGCTGAGAGCACTGTGAGAGCTGAGAGCTCTCCCAGAACTCCCATTACTAATGCCGTGTGCCGTGCGCATCCGGAATCGGGCTTCTACCGCGAACGCGTCAAGCTGCGCTTACCCGAGACCGTGGCCGACATCGCGATAATACTCATCCACCAGACCGACTACCTGCTCATGCGGCTTATCGAGACGGCCAAGCAACGGTTTCTGAAGGAGGGAGGAATAAGGGAAACTATGACAAGGGCAAGAATAAATTACAGGAATGAAAAGAAAGGATAATGAGAAAGTAATGGGAGAGCTGAGAGCACTGAGAGGACTGAGAGAGCTGGGAACAAGGTTTTCCGACAGCCTCATTCACAGACCTCACAGAGCTTTCGGCTCTCCCGGAACTCCCAGTGATTATTCTGCGCTGGTGCGCTTGGGCGTGCCTATCGTGGTAGGCCAGATAGGCAACGTAGTATTGGGCTTCGCCGACACGATCATGGTAGGCCGACACTCCATGCAGGAGCTTGCCGCAGCGAGCTTCGTCAACACCATGTTCACGCTCGTCGTAATCTTCGCCACCGGCTTCTCTTACGGCCTTACGCCCGTTGTGGGCAGCATGTTCGGGCGCGGCGAGACCGGGCGCATAGGCACTGCCGTGAAGGACAGCCTTGTGGCCAACCTGCTGCTCTCGCTTGCCCTTGTGGGCGTTACGGTGTTGTTCTGCCTTAACATCCACCGCTTCGGCCAGCCGGAGGAGCTGCTGCCGCTGATGCGTCCGTATCTGTGGGTTAACATCGCTTCGCTGCCGTTTCTGTGCTGTTTCAACACGTTCAAGCAGTTTTTTGACGGCATCACCGACACTAAGACGCCGATGTTCATCATCATCGGCGGCAATCTGCTGAACATATTCGGCAACTGGGTGCTTATCTACGGCGAGCTGGGGGCTCCGGAGCTGGGACTCTTCGGCGCAGGCCTTTCCACGGCGCTCTCGCGCGTCGTCATGGCCGTGGCGTGCGTCCTGGTGTTCTTCATGCACCGCCGTTACTCCTGTTACCGCCGCGGCTTCGCCTCGGGGCGTGTGTCGCGCGCCGGTGTGGGGCGCCTGTCGGGGCTGGGTTTCCCCGTCGCCATGCAGCTGGGCATGGAGACGGCTGCCTTCTCCCTGTCGGCCATCTTCGTGGGTTGGATAGGCACCACGGCGCTGGCCGCCCATCAGGTGACGCTCACCGTGTCGCAGCTGCTTTACATGATCAACAGCGGCATGGCCGCCGCCGTGGCCGTGCGCGTGAGCTATTTCGCAGGCCAGTGCAACTATGCCGCCGTGCGCCGCACGGCATACTCCGGCCTTCACCTCGTCCTGCTGATAGCCTGCGTGCTCTCTGTGCCCATATTCTTCCTCCGGAACACCCTGAGCTGGTGGTTTACTGACAGCGCCGAGGTCAGCCTGCTGGTGTCGGTCACGGTGTTTCCGCTCATCGCCTACCAGATAGGCGACGCCGTTCAGTACACCTTCGCCAACGCCCTGCGCGGCATAGAGTGCGTCAAGCCGATGATATGGATAGCCTTTTTCGCCTATTTCGTGGTGTCGCTGCCGCTGGGCTGGCTGCTCGGCATACGCCTGGGCTACGGCCTTGTGGGCATCTGGTCGGCCTTCCCCGTCTGCCTTAGCGTCGCCGGCGTGCTTTATTACGCATGCTTCCGCCGCCGTCTCAGGAGCGAGTTGGCGGGGCGTTAGGATGTCATGTCTTGTTCTTAAAGTTAATGTTTATGTCTGATACCAAGTTGTTCCGTCTGCAGTCGTGCCGCTTCAGATTGACGCGCCTGCTGCTTCCGTGCCTTTGCTTGATGCTGTTTCCGTGCCGTGCCGGGTGCGCGCCGTTCGACCTGAAGCGCGATTTTGCCATGCTCGACACCGTCGTGGCCAACGTCGACAAGTATATGTCTGACCGTCAGAAGGCTATCGAGGCGATTGTAAACAAAGGGCCTTTCGCCTCGGACATTGAGCGTTATTCGTATTACAGGCACATGTTCGAGGAGTATAAGAAGTTCAGTTCCGACTCAGCCATGGTCTACGCCCTACGCTGTAAGCAGACAGCCGTAAGGGCAGGGATGAAGGAGGAGAGCATGCTTGCCGACCTCGACCTGCTCTACATCACCACCTTGCAGGGCAATTTCTTCATGGCCGACAGCCTGGCGCGTAGCATTCCGCCCATTGACAACTTTCCTCCTGACCTGCATGAACGCTATGCCGTGGTAATGATTCAGTATGAGATACGTGTCAAGATGTTTGTCTCTGACTACGGAAAAGGCAATATCTTTGAGAAAATCAATACCATTGATTTTTCCGGAATATGGCTAAAATACAAGTCTTACTTGCCTGCCGACAGCTGGCTGGTAGACTATTACGAGGGCATGTGTACAAATGCCGACATGCGCAGCCGCATCATCAGGCGGATGAAAAACGTACCGCAGCCGTCGGCACAGGCTGCCATGCTCTACTACATTCTGGCAAAGAGCTGCATACTTTACGGCACGGAGGACGAGGCCTGCCACTATTTCATACTATCGGCGGCCAACGACATAATGTCGGCCAACCGCGAGGCATCGTCGCTAATCACGCTGCTCTGCACCAAATACATCGACCGTAACAGTCAGCGCGCCGTCAATTACGCGCTCGCGAGCATAAAGATGGCCAAGGGATACAAGGACAAGGCGCGCAGCTACGACATAGTGGATGCCAGCTCGATAATAATCTCCGACTACATGAACATGCAGAGCCGGATGGGCAAGAACGTTGTCATAATAATAGTCCTGCTCGTCGTCCTTGTGGCTATGTCGGCTGTCCTCGTGTATGTCTTCATGCGCCGTTCAGGCCGGCGAAAGGCTGAGCTCGACCTCGCCATGGGCTACAACAGCACTCTGCGCGAGTCGCTTGAGGAGATAACCGTAACCAAGGAGCAGATGGAGAACGTGCTGACAAGGCGTAACGCCATGGCCCTTGAGTCGTTCCTGATGATGTCTGATTATATTAACGGCGTTGACAAGTTCTGCAAGACGACGGCTAACATGATTGTGGCAGGACAGTCGTGCAAGGCGCACAAGGCTTTGCAGGAAGGCTGCTCGGCACAGTTTCTGGCCTCTATGTACGCTTCGTTCGACCGATGGTTCATGTCTGTACACCCTGACTTCATCGAGCGCTTCACGGCGCTCCTAAGGCCCGAGGAGCGCGGCAAGTTCGTGCCCGACGGTGGCGGACTGTCGCCCGAGCTGCGCATTTACGCCCTCGTCAGCCTCGGAATAACCGACAGCGTCAGCATAGCCGAGTTCCTGCACTATTCGCCGCAGACCATATACAACTACCGTCTGCGCGTGCGCCACTGCGCCTGCATACCCGAGAAGGACTTTGCCGCCACCGTGGCCGCCATGTACGGCAAAGGCGGCAATGACGAGAAGTGACTTTGCCGCCGCCCGTGGGGCGTCTGTACGTGCGGCGATTGCATTATGTTGATTATCAGTATGTTATGATATGAAAAGCAATATGCGGTCTTTTACATTGCAAAAGACCGCATATTGCATGGTAAAAGGCCGTCTTTCACAAGCTGAAAGACGGCCTTTTGTTTTAGTACCGTTTTTCCTGTAGGCGGAAATGCCTGAATGTAGCGTTTACCGCTGGAATACGTCCGGGTAGTTTACGATGAAGTAAACCGGCGTGCAGCTCCATGCGTGGCAGTAGCTGTTGAGCAGGGTGTAGCCGTTGTATGACGAGAACATGTGGTCTTCGGGCACGTAATACTCCCAGAAGGTGTCGGCCCCGAGGCGCACCATGCCGCCCCAGTAGTCTTCAACATAGTCGCGCGCCTCCTGGTCCATGCCGCATTTCAGCATGGCCGCCACGAGGAAGTGGTTGGCGTATGGCGTGCCCGGCTTTATGGCATTGCCGTCTGCCATTACGGCCTTTATCGCCTGACGGCCCTCGTTGGCGTTGACCAGTCCGCCTATTACCGCCCATGCAGTGGCTATGTATGACGTCTGGCGGTCGGCGCCGCTCGTTATCCTGTGGTTCTTCTTGTCCCAGTATGCGGCGTGTCCGGCCTTGCGCAGGCGTTCCAGCAGGGTGCCGTAACTCTTCACCTCGCTCTTCCTGCCGAGCTTCACGCCCATTGAGCAGAGCCTCTCGACGGCGTTGGCGAGGCAGCCCTGTATGGCGGCGTGGGTGTCGAGCTTCACGGGCGACCAGTCGAAGAACACCATCGACACGGGCATTCCGTCAAACTGATAGCCGGTGTCGGCATAGAGCCATTTGCTGTCGAGCGCCTTGCCGGCTATTACGTCCACCTGCCGCTTTGCCACAGTCCACAGATCGTTGACAGTGGCAGTGTCGCCCGTGGCGTCGAGATAGTCGGCAAGCGTCGACACGTAGAGCAGGGCATAGTCTACGAAAAACGTGTTCTGGGCGTGCGGCTGTGGGTATTCAACGAGGTTAGAGTACAGCAGGCCGTTGTCAGCGTTTGCCAGTCCTGCCAGCAGGTACAGGCAGCGCCTGGTCAGGCTGTAGTTCTTGAACGTGGCGGTGTTGGCCAGTGCCTGCAGGTACAAGTCGCCCATCCACAGCCGCTGGTCGCGTTTGGGGCCGTCCTCGAACACGCCCTGCATGCAGTCGCGCAGCGTGTTTTCAGACACCCGTGCAATGTCCTTGAATATCTGGGGCGTTGTTGCGGCCAGTTCTGCCGTGTGCTGCGTGGCCGACGTGGTTGCCTTGAATGTTATGTCGTCAAAGCAGAAGTCGCTGTATTGCGAAGTTCCTACGGCTTCAATCTTCATGTAGCGCGCCGATATGCGCCTGTTGAAGGTGAACGAGCCGTCGTAGCTTACGTCGCAGGTGAAGTCTTGCAGCCAGCCGCGGCTCAGCGAGCCTGTGAATGGCTCGATGGGCAGTGCCAGGTCGCTCGGAACCTCGCCGAAGGTGACCTTGAAGCGCAGCACGGCGTCCTGCATGGGGCCGATGTCTTTAATCTTGAACGACACGTTGCCCACCATGTGCCGGCCGAAGTCAAGCGTCACGCTCTTCATCTGCTTGAACGACTTTGTGTACAAGTCGTCTATTCCAGGCCTTGCCACGGCCTTGTAGCCCTGGAATGCCTTGTCGTCCTTAACTATGTCGACTACCGCCACGGGGTGGCATACGGTTGTGTCGAGCACGGGTTTGCACAGCCCGGCCTTCTCCATCCAGGCCTGTTGCTGCGCCTTTGTATAGGTCTGCGCAAATGCCGTCGAGGTGCAAAGAGCCAGCATTGCTGCGACCGTAATGTCCGATATTTTCATGCGTCAGTAGTTTTTCTTATGTCAGGTTTGCCTAAAGACGCACAGGCATGGCGGTTTGTACTGCCATGCCTGTGTGTCGTATGTGTTATTTACCGCTTACCACGGCGTCTACGGTTGTGTATATGTTCTCAAGCTGAGGGTCGGCCTTCAGGTATGAGTTGACGTCAATCTGCATTACTGTCGGAGTCTGCTGTCCGTTGGTTGGAGTCCAATCGGGCAGTCCGAGACCGTTGGGGTTGCCCGTCTTTACGAAGTTGAGGTAGTAGCCCTGGAATATCTCAGATACCGTGAAGTCCTCAGGCTGCCAGTCGTAAACACGGTTTGTAGGCAGGTTGCCCATTGCATATTCGATGTCGGCAGAGTGAACGGCGCCGCTTACTGTCAGCGCGTTCTTGTTCTCCTCGGTCTTCTTCTGTACGCCTCCTGCCAGTCCCGGCACCATGTCAGCGTTGCGCATGGCGGGTCTTGCGTGGCAGTACAGATAGCGGTATACGGGCTGGTTGCCGGTCTTCTTGTGCATGTCGCTCCATTTCCATGTGGCAAATCCTACGAACATGTCGGCTGCGAGGCGTGCTCCCGGCAGTCCGCTGACGTCTGCGTCAGTCTTCAGTCCGTAGGCTTCCATTACCTTCCCGGTGTCATTGCCGAAGCGCGGGGTTATGGCTTCCTTGACCGAAGCTATCGTCAGCGGGAGCTTGCCGAGTACGAATGTGATGGGCACCTCGGTCGAGTTCCATCCTACGAGCAGCGGCACCTGTGCCTGACGCCCGTTCTTGAAGGTCTCGACAGGCTGCTCTGTGAAGAAGTAACCGTCGATGTTGTACATCTTGTTCATGTAGTTTGTAGAAGACTTCTTGAGCAGTTCCTCGGCAGAGAGTGCCCTCATTTCTGCCAAAGACTTGCATCCCATGGCCTTCATGGTCTCTACTCCGGCCTTTTCGCCTTCTTCCAGGGTCGGTAGCTTGTCGTAACCGATGATCGATGAACTCGAGCCCATGGCCTGTGCGAACAGTCCCTTGCAGAGCGGTGAGGCCATCAGCGCGCTTACGGATGCCGAACCTGCCGACTCGCCTACGATTGTAATCTTGTTCGGGTCGCCGCCGAATGCTGCGATGTTGTCTTTCACCCATTTGATGGCAGCCGCCTGGTCGAGGAATCCGTAGTTGCCCGAACCTTTGTAAGAAGTCTCCTTTGACAGTTCGGGATGTGTGAAGAAGCCGAATATTCCTTCACGGTAGTTGGCTGTTATTGAGATTATCCCGTTGCGTGCCATGGAAGCTCCTGCGTAGCGCGGCTCGCTGCCCGAGCCTGCCATAAGGCCTCCGCCGTTGAAGTAGATGAGTACGGGCAGCTTCTCGGTCATGGTCTTCGCCGGTGTCCAGATGTTCAGGTAGAGGCAGTCCTCGCTCATCTTGTCGGTGCCGAAGTTCATGTCGCCGAAGATGTTCTGCTGCATAGGGTTGGGGCCGAACTCCTTGGCCGCCCTCACGCCGCTCCACGGTTTGACCGGCTGCGGCGCCTTCCAGCGCAGCTCGCCGACCGGCGGCTGGGCGAAAGGCACGCCCTTGAATACCTTTATTCCTGACTCGTAAGTGCCTTCGAGCACTCCCGCGGCCGTCCTGGCCTGCGGTCCTTGTGCGCCGGCCGTCATCGTAGCTAACGCCAGCGCGAGAGATATAAACAGTTTTTTCATTATTATTGTGTTTTCTGATTGTTGCGGTTTGTTGCGGCTGCGGCCGGGCCTGGTGTTGGCAGACCGTGCAGCAGGCGTTCCGGCAAGTGTCTTGCATGGTATTGGACTGTTGCCGGAAAAACAGGTAAAGGAAGCAGGGTGAAAGATATTATCCTCACTCACTGCTTCCGTCAAACTTATCCTTATGCCAGCCTTCGCCGTTGCGGTAGGCTGTGGAAACCAATCTTAAATACCTTCATGTTGAGCATTGGGAGAGCTTCTTTTACCGGTTCATTCCGGCCGGATGTTCCAGTCATCCGGTCAGGATGAACCGTAGCTTATGTTATCATTTCATTTCGGGCAACAGGCAGGGTCTTACCTTCTCCGTAACGCCGGCCTTCTCGCTTACGGTTACGGTCAGAGGAGCTGCGTCGGCGGCGTTGTCGGCCACCATAACCTTGTATTCTCCGCCCTCTACCTGCCACTGGCTGTCCTTCTCGCAGAACGATGCCAGGCGGCTGTAAGGTATTGTTATCTCTACGGCTTGCGCCTCTCCGGGAGCCAGCTTGCGTGTCTTTGCGAAGCCTTTAAGCTCGCGTGCGGGCTTGTCCATGTCCTTGCCGGGAGCTGCCACGTAGACCTCGACAACCTCTTTGCCGGCCGTGTTGCCCGTGTTTTTTACGTTCACTTTGACTGTGATGTCGCCGTCGGCGTTTACAGTTGCCTGCGGGGCGCTCTTCTCGAATGTCGTGTAGCTGAGTCCGTAGCCGAAGGGGTAAGCCACCTTGACGCCCTTTGTAGTGTAGTAGCGGTAGCCTACGTACACGCCTTCGTTGTATTCGGTGAAGTCGAAGTTGCGCACCGTGCCCGTTGTACGCTTGTCGGCGAAGCCTGTTATGGCCTTGTCTATCATCTCGTCGCTGATGTCGTCGGGCATCGGGAAGTCAGCCTTGTTGTTCACGTCGTTGTAAGTCAGGGGCCATGTCATTGGCAGGCGTCCCGACGGACATTCCTTGCCGGTGAGCACGTCGGCCACCGAGTTGCCGCCTTCCTGTCCGGGCAGCCATACGTTGAGGATTGCATCGGGTTTAGATGTCCAGCTTGCTGTCTCGATGGGACCGCACACGTTGAGGATTACTACTACCTTCTTGCCGGCCTTGTGGAACTCGTTGCACACGCCGTCTATCATCTCCTGCTCGGCTTTTGTCAGGTTGAAGTTGTTGTTTACCTTCCTGTCGAGGAATTCGCCTGAGGTCTTGCCGATGGTGATTATCGCCATGTCGTTGCTCTTTGCAGCCTTGGCCAGCATGCCGGCAGGTATCTGCATCTCGTTGATAAGGTCTTTCGGCATGAACTTTCTCAGGCCTTCGCCGTCGTCGGGGCGTGCAGCCTTGGCAGCCGGAATGTATTTTTCGTATGCCTTCTGCACGGTCTTGTCAATCTTCAGTCCGGCGTTGTCGAGGCCCTGTGTGAGGCTTACCACGTAGGCGTGGTTGACGTCGCCCGAGCCTGTACCGCCCGCGATGAAGTCGTATGCAGTGCGTCCGAAGACGGCAACCTTCCTGGTTGATTTACCGAGAGGCAGCACTCCGCCCTCGTTCTTGAGCAATACCATGCCCTCGGTGGCGGCGTTGCGCGTTACCACGGCGTGTGCCTTCAGGTCAGGGTTGTTGTCGGCCTTGATGCCTTTGAACGCCGGGGTCTTCATTATGCACTCGAGTATGTGGCGCACGTTGCGGTCGACTATTTCCATCGAGAGGCGTCCGTTCACGATTGCTTTCTTCAGTTCGTCCCTCTGGGTCTTCTTGCCGGGCATCAGCAGGTCGTTGCCGGCCTCCATATGTGCGGTTGCCGACTGTCCGCCGAACCAGTCGGTCATCACCATTCCCTTGAATCCCCACTCGTGGCGGAGTATCTCAGTTACGAGGTCGGCGCGCTCGCTTGCCATCGTTCCGTTAATCTTGTTGTACGAAGTCATCACCGTCCATGGCTGCGACTCTTTGACAACAATCTCGAAAGGCTTGAGGTAAATCTCGCGGAACGTGCGCGGCGTGCCTATCACGTTGTTGCTCGTGCGGTTTGTCTCCTGGCTGTTCAGGGCGAAATGCTTGAGCGACGTGCCCACGCCGTTGCTCTGTACGCCGCCAACTACGGCAGCGCATATCTTGCCGGCGAGCAGCGGGTCTTCCGAATAATACTCGAAGTTGCGTCCGTTAAGCGGGTTGCGCATTATGTTGGTGGCAGGCGCCAGCAGCACGTCGACGCCGTAATGGCGCGTCTCGTCGCCCATAGCCAGGCCTATCTGGCGTGCAAGCTCGGTGTTCCAGGTCGAGCTTACCACCGTGGCTACGGGGAAGTGGGTGCAGTAGAACGTCTTGTCTGTGCCCTGGCGGGTGGGGTTTATCCTCACGCCGGCGGGTCCGTCGGCCACTACTATTGCAGGAATGCCCAGGCGCGGGATGGCGTTCAGCTGTCCGGCAGCACCCGGAACAAGCTCTGCCGAGCTTCCCACGGTTGCCGAGGCTTGGGTCTCGACGCCGGCGGCACCTATTACCATGTCGAGTTTTTCGTCGAGAGTCATTGCGTCGATGACCTTCTCAATGGGGTCTACTCCTAATTTTGGATAGTTCTGTCCGCTGATGTTCATGCAGCCTATTGCCGCAAGCGCGGATACAAGTAAGGTTTTCTTAAGCATAAGGTAAAATTTTGTTTTCGGCGCAAAGGTAATAAGTTAAACGGCAGGGTGTAGTGGCAAGTAAGCATAAAAGTAAACGCATTGAAAATGTAAATACCGTGTTTTCAATGCGTTATGAAGTTGAAGTAATGCCGGAAAGTAAACTTTTCAAAAGCCTTTAAACATGTTTTTCGCATACAAAAAGCTGGTGCCGGCCGTCTTCGGCGGTTGTTCCGAAGATGTAAATGCCGCCACCGTCCTTCAGGCAGAGCTTCTTGCGCAGTGCGTCGGCTGTCATGGGGAAGTTCCTTACGCTGACGTTGGCGCGGTCGATGCCGGCGAGTGCGGCTTTCAGTTCGCGCTTGTTCATGGTCGTAACGGCCTTTACGGTGAACGAGCGGCCGGGGAAATCGGTTATGGCTTCTGCCGAAATGAACAGGTGGCTGTCGCGGCTTATCTGCCTTGCGCCGTACCGTCGGGCTATGAGGGCGAAGCATCCCGCCTTCATCAGCGATGCGTTGGGCTCGTAGAGGTAGGACGGCGTGGCGTCGCCGGGCGTGCCGCCGGGTGCCGCAGGACAATCGTTTATAGGCTGTGTTGAGGCTTCCTCGGGCGTGAAAGAGAATGCCTGACCGTCGTTGACGCAATAAACGCGCTCAAGTCCGGCGTATCGTGACGACACGACGAGCAGCAGTTCCTTGCACTCGTTGCCTGCCGACACGATGTGGACCTCGCCCACGCAGCCGCCCATGTCGGCCACTGCCTTGCGCCAGTCGAGCATGGGCGAGAGCTTTATCATGGTGAAGTCGGCTCTTGCCAGCAGCGTGTCCCTTAGCGCGAGCACGTCGGGTGTGCAGTCGCTTATGGCGAATGTGCGTCCGCCGTGGCCGTCGCGGCGTGCCGGGTCGGCGTAAATCATGGTGGCGTGGCCCAAAGCTTCGATAATTTGCGTACAATCGCCGCAAACCACCTCGGCCTGGGTGATGCCCAGGCAGGCCATGTTGTGCCGTGAGATGTCACACAAACGGCTCTGGCGCTCTATGTAGACGGCGCGGCCGAACAGCGGCGCAAGGTATGAGAAGTCGACCCCGAAGCCGCCCGTGAGGTCTACGAGCACAGAGCTGCCCGTGCCGTCTGTGGCTGTTGCGGGCTTTTCGTTGGTGGCCTCTTTCATCAGTCTTGCCGCCACGTCGGCCTTGTAGCGCGCCGTCTGCTCCGACGAGCACTGCTCCATCGAGAGGTGGGGCGGGTAGATGATGCCCTCGGTCGCAGCCCACTGCGGCAGCTTAAGGCGCGCCTTGCGGCGGCCTGCTATCTGGTCGAGGGCGTAGGGCAGGTCGATGTCCTTGCGCCCGGCGTGTTGCAGGGCGAGGCGGCTGATGTCGGCGTCGGCGTTGGCTCTGATGAATTCTTCGGTGGTCATGGCTTTTTGGGGGATGGGAGTTATGGGACGAATGGGAGTAATGGGAGAGATGCGACCTATGGGAGTGATGGAACTGATGGGAGAGATGGGAGGGTGGGGCTGCGCCTGACGGCTTGCCTGTGGCCGGTTCCGGAATTGGCGCGGATTGCTTGCCGCGGCTTATTTTATCACTTTATAGTACTTCTTTGCCGTAGCCCTTGATATGTAGTTGAAGTGCCACCACTCGGTGCGCAGCGGTTTGAAGCCGGCGTAGCGCATCACTTCGCGCAGCAGCTGGCGGTTCTTCAGTGCCTGGCGGCTTATGCGTCCGCTCTTCACGAGCGCCGCCTCGTTGTCTATGTGTGCCGCCTTGCCCATGTAGTCTATCTTCGTGCCCATGTCGAGCGTGTCGCCCTTTGCGTTGCACAGCGTTATGTCAACAGCCATGCCGTAGTTGTGCAGGCCGCCGCCGCGCGCCGGATTGCTCACGTAGAAGTACTGCGGCGTGTTCTTCACCTTGTCCCACATCTTCTGCTGTATGCTCATCGGACGCACCGCGTCATACACTTTCAGGCTCAGGTCGGGGCGCAGCTGCTTCAGCCGCTTCTGCGCCTTGGCCAGTGCGGCGGCCGCCTTGGGGTGCAGGTAGGCGCGATTGAGGTCGGTGTAAAGCACCGTGCCGGTGAAGTTGTCCGCCCTGGCGTACATCAGGCTTACCTTTATCGTCTTGTCTTTCGTGTGTATGTCTACCATGCCCTGCCGCTCCAGCGACTGTTCGGTCTTGGTCTTCTGGGCTGCCGCGGGGGCTGACAGTGCGGCGGCGAGCGCCACGGTAAGTAAGAGTTTAATCATATTCGGGTAATTTTTAAGGCAAAATTACGCCATTTGTCATTATGAAGCAAATTTTTCGGGCGGTTTGTTTGCGGCGCGCCATTGCGCTTGTGCTGTAACGCGCTGACTGCCAACGCCTTGCAAAAGGTAACCTTTTGCGTTGTAAAAGACGGCCTTTCAGCGGCCGAAAGGTTACCTTCCGCACTGCAATATGCCGTCTCCTGCATAGCCAGCCGTAACACGTCGCCGTTGCGGTGGGGCATTATGGAATATCTTGTCGTAATGGCTTCAAATCATAAAGGAGGCCTTATCATGCAGTGACAGGGCAGTAAACGATAAAAAAAATAACGTGGGTCCGATGAAATCAGAGCAATGCGGTCAATGTGTCTTTTCACCAAATTTGTAATTACTTATGATTCATCGAACTCACGTTAATTAAGCTCATTCATCAATTAATGAGTGGAGAACCGAAGTTCGTGCCTCCGGCCGGGAGGCAGGTCATCTGTTCACGGTGATTGATTTCAGGCAGGCAGGGTCGGACGACGGACCGTAAGAAACGATGTATTCGCCCGGGAGGGGCTTCATCCTCGATGTCTCATAGTCGAACCACTCGAACTGTTCGGGAGCAAGCGTTATTTCCACCTTCTCGGTCTGTCCCGGCTGGATGCTTACACGGCGGTAGGCGCGGAGGGCACGCGAGGGGCCGAACGTGTCTTTCGGATAAGAAACGTACACCTGGACTATCTCGTCGCCTGCACGGTCGCCCTTGTTGGTAACGGGTATGGTGAGCACATAGTTGCCGCCCTCCTTTCTTGCTTTTGCCTTGCCGTACTCGAATTCAGTGTATGACAGTCCGAAGCCGAAGTGGTAGAGCGGGTCGCCCTTGAAGTAGCGGTAGGTGCGGCCGCCTTCCTCGATGTTGTAATCCTCGATGTCAGGCAGGTCGGCTGTCGAGCGGAAGAAGGTCAGTGGCAAGCGTCCAGACGGGTTGTAGTCGCCGAAGAGCACATCGGCCACTGCCTCGCCTCCGGCTTGTCCCGGATACCATGCTTGCAGGATGGCATCCGTCATACCCTCTTCATGCGTGAGCGAGACGCACGAACCTGAGAAGTTTACCAACACCACCGGCTTGCCTGTTTTGCTCAGCCGCTCGAGCATTGCCGTCTGTATCTTGGGCAGTTCTATGATTTCGCGGTCGCCGTTGCGGAAGCCCTCTATCTTGACCGGCATTTCCTCGCCCTCGAGCTGTGGCGACAAGCCGCCGGCATAGATGATGGCGTCGCAATCGGCCAGGGCAGCGGCAGCCTTATCCACATCGAGGGGGATAGTGCGTCCGAAGTCGAAGTTCAGCGAAGCGCATTCGCCTTCCGAAGCGTTGAAGCGCAGCTTGATATCGTATTCCTTGCCGGCTTCGGCTTTGAAGGTGTAGGCTTGGTTGGCTTTCATGTTTGCGCCGTTGAATACCCGTTCGCCATTGACGAACAATTCCAGAAAACCCTGCGCCTGCACGGCAAAGGTCACGTCTTCGGTCTTTACAGGAGCGAAAGTTGTGGAGAACTCGGCAAGAAATCCGCCGAGAGGCACTTCTGGCGCCCACACCGTGGCTCCGGCAGTAGTAAGTGTCAGCGGGGTGCTGTAATGGTATGTTATGTCGCAGGGCGTTTCGTCAGGATTGCGGGTGAACTTCTTCCAGAACTTTGCGTCAAATCCCTTCTTGCCGGATGCGGAAGTGTATTCGAGCAGGCTTTCAAGCCTTACGGATGACGTATGGTCGAAGCCGGGGACATAGACCACCTGCGATTGGGGCAGACGCTCCCTGATGGCTGAAAGCAGCGTAGAGGTGTGCGAGGGGAAGCCGTTGTAGTTGCCCCATTGCATCACCGAGTCGTTGGCGTTAGGGCCGATTATGCCTATCTTCATATCCTTGCGCAGGGGAAGCACGCCGTCGTTTTTCAGCAGGACGAGCGACTTGCGGGCCACGTCGAGCGCGAGGTCCTTGTGCGCCTGGCAGTCGACAACGGAATACGGGATTTTAGCCCATTCCACAGTTGAGTCCGGGTCCATCTCGCCCAGTGCGTAGCGGGCGGTCATCAGGCGGATTACGGCACGGTCTATCTCCGCTTCAGTCACAAGTCCTTGCTTCACGGCTTCCGCCAGTGCGCCGAACGCTTGTCCGCACTCCAGGTCGGTACCTGCCCTTACGGCTTTCGCCACGGCATGCTCCTTGTCCGGCTCGGTGTTATGGCGGTCTTCGAAATAAAAGTCATCCACTGCCCAGCAGTCCGACACGACGATGCCTTGGTAGCCCCATTCGTTGCGCAGGATCTTTTGCAATAACGTGTTTGACCCGCAACAAGGGTCGCCCTCGTAGCGGTTGTAGGCGCACATCACTTCCATTACGTTGCCCTTCTGCACCAATGCCTGGAACGCCGGCAGGTAGGTTTCACGCAAGTCGCGGTCTGAAATATCCTTGGCGTTGTACGTATGGCGGCTCCATTCAGGTCCGCTGTGTACGGCATAGTGCTTGGCACAGGCGTTTGTCTTATAGTGCTTTAACGGGTTCTTGCCGGTGAACGCGCCTCCTTCGTAATAGTCACCCTGAAGCCCGCGCACCACGCTAACGCCCATTTTCGAGGTCAGATACGGGTCTTCGCCGTATGTCTCGTGCCCGCGTCCCCATCGTGGGTCACGGTAAATGTTGACGTTGGGTGTCCAGAACGTAAGCCCCTGGTATATCTTCAACGGACCTTCCTTCTTTGCCTTGTGGTGTTTGGCACGTGCCTCGTCTGACACGACGGTGAATACATCATATACCAGTTTGTCGTCGAAAGTGGCCGCCATGCCTATCGGTTGGGGGAAGACGGTGGCTATGCCGGCACGGCTAACCCCGTGCAGCGCTTCGTTCCACCAGTTGTACTGCTCAATACCCAGCCGGGGAATTGCCGGTGATTCATATCGCATCAGCGATATTTTTTCGTCAAGCGTCATTTCCTTGACTATGCTTTCCGCCCGTTCGCGGGGCGACGCCGTGCGGTCTTTATAGACCTGGGCGTTGGCGGCGATGGCCGTCGCCGTAGTGATAAAAAGAAGAAACCTTTTCATAAAGCTCTTTAAGTTATTAGAAAATTGTATGTGTGTAAGTTTCATAATGATGCTGCCTTAAAGCCGGTCTTCTTGCCAAACGTGCGCCTGGCAGGCTTACTGGCTCCCCTTGCAGGTCGTAACAGCATCGATGAGCTGAACTTTCTTATCATACTTGGTATTAGATTTAAACATCAAGTGAACCAATGAATACAACCTTCGTTCCCGGAGTTACAGCCACTTTGCTGTCACGTCCCAGGCCATGTATGGGGTTTGGAATGGACGTATGGGGAATGTCAGGAACGGATTTTAGAGGTACGCTTTTGCGATTCGGACGGCAGTTCGCCGAAATATTCGCGGTAGCACTTCGTGAAATAGGAATGTGAGGTGAACCCCACGGCATAGCAGACTTCGGCAATGGTCATGTCGGAAGACTTCAGCATGCGTGAAGCCTGCTGCAGGCGGAGGTTGCGCACGAGGTCGGTCGGCGAATAGTTGGTGAGCGCCTTGATTTTGCGGTATAGCTGCACGCGGCTTATACCCATTCGCGAGGCGATGTCGTCCATGCAAAGTTCGGAATTGCTGATTTCCTCTTCCACGACGGAAAGGAATTGCGCGTAGAAGTCGTGGTCCATGTCGTGCCATTTGGCGGCAGACTGTCCAAGACCTGACTGGCTTGCACCGGAGAGGTAAAGCTCTTTCAGCCTTTTCCGGTTGGCCACCAGCGACTTTATGCGGGCTTTCAGCAGGTCGCCGTTGAAGGGTTTTGTGAGATAGGCATCGGCTCCGCAGTCATACCCTGATATGCGCTGTTCATCCATGGCGCAGGCTGTCAGCATCAACACTGGTATGTGCGATGTGGTTACTTCTTGCTTTAGCCGGCGGCACGTTTCAAGACCGTCAATGCCGGGCATCATGATGTCGCAGATGATTAGGTCGGGCACATACTTGGCGGCGAGTTTAATGCCTTCCAGCCCGTTAGAAGCATAAATGACCGTGTAGACCCCTTGCAGTAGGGTGCCTACCAGGGCGCAGATGTCGGGATTGTCATCGATGACAAGGATGGTGTCAACCTGTTCGGAAGGTTCTCCTACTTGCGGCAGGATGTCGGCAAGCTCCGTTGCGATTGCCGCGGATGGTTCTGCCGTGACAGATTCAGTCAAAGCAGCGTTGTCCACGTGCCGTACGGGCAGACTGACCGTGAATACCGTGCCTTTCCCTTCCGTACTTTGCACCTCGATGCTTCCGCCGTGCAGCTCGACGAATGTCTTGGAAAGCGCAAGACCGATGCCTGAACCTTCCGGGCTGATTTTGTCTACTTTGAAAAAGCGTTCAAACACCTGCTTGATGTTTTTCTCGGGAATGCCCTTGCCGTTATCGCTTACGGTGAGCCGGATATTGTCCGCCTCGCGCGACAGTACTACGCGTACCGTGCCTCCGGCGGGTGTGAACTTGAAGGCGTTTGAAATCAGGTTGAACAACACACGCTCCATCTTGTCCGTGTCGATGGCCATGCGGTAGTCGCCGTCGGGAATTTTCACCTGGAACTTCAGATGCCGCCGCAAGGCTATGTCCTTAAAGGATTCCGTCCAGTCCCGCATCTGGGCGGCTACATCCACTTCCATGAGATTAAGTTCGAGCTTTCCATTCTCATACTTCCTGAAGTCGAGAATCTGGTTGATGAGGCGCATCAGGATGCGGACGTTCTTCATCGCCAAAGCCATGAGCTTATGTTGCCCTTCGGTCAGGTTGTCCGCACGGGCCATTTGCGATACGGGTTCGGCAATCAGTGTAAGCGGTGTCCGCAAATCGTGGGAGACATTGGTGAAAAACGTTAGTTTTGATTGCGTGGCCTGCCGCAGCTGTTCCATTATCTGGCTTATCTCGTCGTTCTTCTGTTGCAGCTGCACATATTGGCGTTCTATTTCATCGCGTTGCGCTTCCAGCTTTGCGTTTTGCTGCTCGGCGAGGGTGCGGTGCCGTCGCTGTGCCCGCCAACCGCGCAATAACAAGAAGAGGGATATGCTGGACAATGCGAGTATGATGACAATGCCGTAAAGAAGAGCCGTTTGCATAGAGTAGCGTTCCCAATAGACGTTCAGCTTCTGTTTCAGCACTTTTATGTTATTGGTCTCTACTTTCAAGGCTTCGTCCTGCAGTTGCATTATTTCGGCATTAGTCTGGTTGGCTACCACCCCGACAGGTAGGGCTATGTCCTTATCCAGCTTTTCGCCTTTAAGTACGGAAAGTGCCGACTGTATAAGCCGACGTCCATCTGTGGGATAGATGAAGCTCGCATCAATCACCGAATCATGAACGGCCTTGAGTCCGATTTGTGGCGAAGCGTCGATGCTTATTATGCTTATGTCTTTCCGCCGTCCTAGCCTTTCCGCCGCTTTTGAGGCACCGATGGCCATCCGGTCGTTGTGGGCGTAGATGATATTGGCCTGTGGGTAGAGTCTCAGAAGGGAGTCGGTCACCCTTTGGCCGCCTTCGTCGGTCCAGTCTCCCACCGCCGATGCAAGGATAACCGCATTATCCATTGAATTTATCTTTTCAGTAAAGCCTTTGTGGCGTTCCTGTGCGGGACTCGTTTCCAGCTTTCCCATCAGCTCCAGTATTCTGGGAGCTTTGTTCAGCGTCTGTATGTATTGGGCGGCGGAGCATCCGAGCAATTTGTTGTCGGCTCCTAAGAAGGATGTGTAGTGGTCGCTGTTGGTGCGTCGGTCGAAGAGTATGACCGGTGTGCCCGATAAATAGATGCTGTCCAAAAGAGGTGTAATGGTTTCCACTTCATTTGGGGCGGCTATGATTATATCAAATCCGTTCTGTACGAAGTATCTTAAATCGGCCTTTTGCTTCCCGTTGTCGTCATCCGCCGAGCGTATCTCGACTTCAATACTGTCGTGCAGCAATGCCTCGCGCATAATTTCGTCATTGAGTTTCATGCGCCAATCGTCCTGCGAGCATTGCGACACTCCAATCTTGTATTTATGTTCGTTTTGGCAACCTACCAGCAAAAGCATTAGCAGCAAGAGTGTTGCGGTGGGTATTGATTTCATGGCTTTTTGGTATTTTACGGCAAATTTAAACATTTTTCATAGAATTGTTTTGTATGGCAGATGATTTCTGCAAGTTTTTTTGATGGCATGGCGGCAAGACATACGCTTAAACCCACCTCAAAGCGTACTTGCCACCTTGCTCAACCCTGTCTGATGCCAGGCTGCCTGCAAGGCATTCGGCTTCGCCACCTTAATTCGTAAAATAAATAAAGACGGCGAAAAAATAAAAAAGGCGGCGAAATCCGCCGCCTTTTAATCAAGCAATCCTATTGTCATTTCGTATGGTTCACGGTGTACACCACCTTGCCGTCCTTGTCGATGAGGTGCAGCGACAGTGTCTGCTTGTCGGCGCATACGAGGGAGAAGCCGCTGACGCCCGAGCAGAACTGCGTGCCGTCTACGGGCTGCACGTTCTCGCGGCTGAGCGAGCCGCTGGTGTTTACAACGTAGTCGATGTCGGTGCCCGGCTTGCGTATGTGCTGGAAGTTGTGTATGTGGCCGCAGATGTACATTGCCACGTTCTTGTGCTTCAGCAGTATTGGGTTGAGGCGCTTCTGCATGTCGGCGCGCTCCTTGTCGCTCTTGTCGGTATAGGCGTAGACGGGATGGTGTCCGAGCACTATCACCCAGTCTTCATTCGCCTGTGCGAGCGTCTGGTCGAGCCATGCCAGCTGCTTGTCCATGTCCTCCTTGCCCGCGTCGGGATACTTCTCGGTGTCCTTGCGGTACTTGTCGATAAGCGGTGTGGTGTCGATGAAGACCAGGCGCACCGTCACGCCGTCGTCCTCGAGTACCTTGGTGTAGTATTTTGCCGGCATGTTCCACCTTGCCGAAACGCCCGAGTAGTCCACAACGGCCTGCGTGTTGCCGCGGTACTCGTGGTTGCCGCACGTTGGGAACCAGTCGAGCATCAGTTCCGGGTGTGAGTATATGAGCTCGTAGTTGGTCATCCAGAGCGGGTCTTGCGTGCTGCGTACGCCCTCGAAGTGGTGCACGTCGCCCGGAGCAGCCACGCACTCTATGCCCACCGTCTCCGCCATGCGCCCCATCAGTTCGGCAATGGGCTTCTGGTCGTAGTATCCGTTGCGGCCGAGGTCGTTGGCAACATAGAAGTTAACGCTCTTCTCGAGTTTGGCCCAGTCGGCCGGAGTCTGGCCGAACACCGTCATCACGGCGGCCGCCAGGATAATCACTAATGTTGAAATTCTTTTCATCTTCTTGTGTATGTAATTGTTTTTTGTTTATAATCGTCTTGCAACGGCAATGCCCCGCGGCCCTGCCATGGGGCGTCGCGGAGCTTTGTCCTGCGTGGCTTGCAGCCTTTATTGTCAGAAGTTAATCTTGAATCCTGCGTTGAGCTTCACGCCGTAATATTCCACCTGCATCGTGCGGTCCTTTTCTCCCTGGTAGTAGCGCAGCGGCTGGTTGAGCAGGTTGTTGGCCTGTGCGTATACGGTGAACTTGATGTTCTTGCCCCAGGTGTAGCTGGCGTTCAGGTCAAGGTAGTTAACGGCGTCGTAGTAGCGGCGCAGCTGGGCCTCCTCCTGGTATTCCTCGTCGTCCTGGAAGGCTGACGTGTAGTTGTATGACAGGCGTACGTTAAGTCCCCATTTGTCGAAGTAGAGCGAGGCGTTGGCCATGTGCTCGGGCGAGCCCGGAAGAGCCTGTTCGTCCTTGTTGCCGAAGGCCGACCTTACGATGCTGCTGTTAGTGTAAGTGTAGTTGCCGTAGAAGCCCAGGCAGCTGAGTGCCGGCGAGATGAAACCGAAGTCGCGCTGGAATCCGAGCTCAACTCCCATGAGGTCTGCGTCGAAGGCGTTGGTCGGGCGGGTTATCTCCGCGTCCTCGTAAGTCTGGTATGCTCCGCGCTCCACGTGGTTCACGATGTAGTCGTTGACGCGCTTGTAGAAGAGTGATGCCGACACGAGTCCTACGCTCTTGAAGTAGTATTCGGCAGACAGGTCGTAGTTGTTGGAGATGATAGGCTTCAGGTCAGCGTTGCCCACGAACACTTCGACGGGTGATTCCGAACGGTTGATTGTGCTTCCGGGCACGAGGTGCGAGTACTTCGGACGTGCCAGCGTCTTGGTGTAAGAGGCGCGTACCTTGAGATTGTCGTTGGCGTCCCATTTCAACAATACGCTGGGCAGCCAGTTTACGTAGTTGCTCTTGTGTGTGCCCGTGGGTTCGAGCGTCTCGTTCTCCTCTTCGTCCACAATCCAGTTGAAGCCGCTGTTCTCAAGGCTTGTAGCCTCCATGCGGAGTCCGAGCATCAGTTCGAGCTTGCGTCCGAGCTTCTGGTTGAAGCGCAGGTATGCGGCTGTAACCTGCTCGGTTGCGTCGTAGTTGCCTGACGACTCTTCGAGCACCTTCTCGCCCTGCATCTTATTGAAGTCGGCCGAAGTGAAGCTGCCGATGTAGTCCTTGTCGATGAAGTCGGTAGCTGTGTACTGGTCTCCGGGCATGAATCCGTCGCGTATCTGTGACACGTAGTGGTTGGTGTATTCGTCGCCGTAGAGGTCTTTGTATCCGTCCTTGTACTCGTAGCACAGCACGTCCTTGGTCTTATGCTTGTGGGTGTACTTTGCACCGAACTTCAGCGTGTTGCCGAAGAGTCCGCTTGAGAGGGGAAGTTCGAAGTCAGCCTTGGCCTTCCACTCGTCCTCGCGTATGTTCTCGTCGGCGTTGGTGAACTCGTCCAGCTTCCATTTGCCCTCGTGTACCGAGATGGGCGTGAGCGAGTAGGGCTGGCGTTCGCCCTCGTCGGCCATGTCGATGGTTATGTCCTTCTGCTCGAGCGTCATGTAGCGCTCGTCGGGGCGGTCTTCGCTCGCACGGGCGTAAGATGCCGACCAGTCGGCCTGCAGCTTGTCCCAGATCAGGTGGTTACCGCCGAGGGTGAAGTCCATGGTCTGCTGCAGCTCGAGGCGTGCGCCGCGGTTGTCGTTAGAGCCGGCCTTAGTCTCTATCTCGGCCTTCATCTCTCCCGGGTCCTTGTCAAGGTCCTTATAGCTCACGCGGTAACGGTTCTCCCAGTCGTTGCGGCGGTTGTATATGCCGTTGAAGAATATCTTGTTTGTCGGGTTGAAGTCGTAGTCTAACGAGAGCGAGTAGCTCTGGCGCTCGCGGGTTACGTAATACTGGCGCACCTCCGCGTCGGTGAGCACCACGTTGCCGTCGTCGTCAAGGTCGTACTCGAACTCCGTGTTGTCAGAGCCTGCCGGCGAGTTCTGGTATGATATTGCGGCCATGAGTCCCAGCTTGTCGTTGAAGAAGCGGTCGCCGAAGGTTGCGCCGAGGTTGAGCTGCATCTTGTCGCTTATCCAGTTGTAGCCCGTGCCTGCGGTTACGTTGAACACGCGGCGGTAAGGTGTGTTCTTGGTCACCAGGTTGATGGCTCCGCCTATGGCGTCGCCGTCCATGTCGGCGGTCACCACCTTGTTAACCTCGATGGTCTGAATCATGTCGGCCGGTATGAGGTCGAGCTGCACGTTGCGCGCGTCGCCTTCGGCAGACGGCAGGCGGTTGCCGTTGATGGTCACGCTGGTAAGGTCGGGCGACGTGCCTCGCACCTGTCCGAAGCGTGCCTCGCCCTGGTCGTACTGCACGTTGATGCCGTTGATTCGCTTGAGTGCGTCGCCGATGTTAGAGTCGGGGAATTTTCCCACCTGGTCGGCAGACACTATGTTTGTCAGGTTGAAGTTGTTTTTCTGCTGGTTTATGGCGCGGCTCTGTCCGTGGAACGCGCCCTTTACCTCAACGCCCTGCAGTTCGATGCCGTCGTTGAGCACGAAGTCGTGCACCGAGGTCTTGTCCGGGCTTACGGTGAGTGTAAGTATCTGCGGCTCGTAGCCCACGTATGATACCTTTACCTTGTACGTTCCGGGCTTTATGTTAGCCAGTGTGTAGTAGCCGTTGACGTCGCTCACCACGCCCGTGTGCAGGCTCTCTATCATCACGGTCGCGCCCGGCAGTACCTGGTTCTGCGAGTCTACCACGCGTCCGCGCATTACTCCTAAGTTAGCTTCAGTTGGTTCAGGTGCGGCAAAAACCGTGGTCGCAAGCATCATTGATGCACAAAACATCGATAATTTCCTGTAATTCTTCTTCATAAAAACTTTGATTGATTTGACGGGTGCAAAGTTCCGACTTTCGTGTTACAGAAATATTACACGGTTTTTTAATATTCTTAACAACATATTAAAAACATGTTACAAAACCTTGCCTGCTGGCGGGGCGCATTGCTGAAGACGGCCTTTGGCCTTGCAAGAGGCGTCCTTTTACGCTGCAAAAGGTAACCTTTGGGACGGTAAAAGGATGCCTTTTGCAACGCATGGTGCAATGCGCTGTGTTTCAGGTCGTTGCGTTGAGGCATACGGCAATGTGCTGCTGTGACTTTGTTTGCGGAAAACAAAAAAACAGGGACGTTTGTTTTTGCCGTTTGCGCGTAAAACATTATATTTGCAGAAAATAAACTATTAACCTGCCGACATGCCGCGGCGGCCTTGCAGGGGGCGGTGCAGCATGCCGGCCTACACGCTATTTATGAAAATCAACATGACAGAATGGATGCGCTCGCTGATAGCCGGCGGCCGCGTTGCCGCCATGCCCATAATGACGCATCCTGGTATCGAACTGATAGGCTGGCGCGTTGTCGACGCCGTGAGCGACGGCCGCGTGCACGCCGACGCCGTAAAGGCGCTGGCTGCCAAGTACCCCACGGCGGCGGCGACGGTGATAATGGACCTCACGGTAGAGGCAGAGGCCTTCGGCGCCGACATAGTGAAAGAGCCCGACGAGGTGCCCGCCGTACGCGGACACCTGCTCGACGGCGTGGCCGACATAAAGAAGCTGGAGGTGCCTTCGCTGCGCGCGGGGCGCGTGCCTGAGTACATCAAGGCCAGCATGCTGGCCGCACGCGAGATAACCGACCGCCCCGTGCTCTCGGGCTGCATAGGTCCCTTCTCGCTGGCGGGCAGGCTTTATGACATGTCGGAGATAATGATGCTCATCATAGAGAGTCCCGAAGCCGCGCGCGAGCTGCTCGGCAAGTGTACCGACTTCATACTGAAATACTGCCTCGCGCTGAAGGAGGCGGGCGCCAACGGTGTTGTCATGGCCGAGCCGGCAGCAGGACTGCTGTCTGACGACGACTGCATGGAGTTCTCCTCGGTGTACGTGAAGCGCATTGTCGAGGCCGTGCAGGACGACTGGTTCACCGTTGTTCTGCACAACTGCGGCAACACGGGGCAGTGTACGCACGCCATGGCGGCCACGGGAGCCGCCGCATACCACTTCGGCAACAAGTGCGACATGACCGACGTTACGCGCGGCGTGCCGCCCACGGCGCTCTCTATTGGCAACCTCGACCCCGTGTCGCTGTTCAAGGACGCCACGCCCGACGACATGCGCCGCGCCACGCTCGGGCTGCTCGAGCAGATGAGCGGCTTCCCCAACTTTGTAATATCGAGCGGATGCGACACTCCGCCGCATACGCCGGCTGCCAACATAGACGCCTTCTTCGACGCCGTCGGCGAGTTTAACAGCCGCCGCTGACGCCTGCGGCATTACGCTGATATAATAAGGACAATGACTTTCGACGAATTGACATACGGCGACCTTGCCCTGCCGTTGGGCGAGGTCTACGAACAGATGGGCTACGGCGGTGCCGAGCCCGGCGACGACGTTAAGGACGAGGTGGCTGCCGTGGAGCGCCAGATAAGCGCCCTGCTGCGCCCGCGCTACTGCTTCTTCGCGGCTAAGGGCGAGCTTGACACCGCGGCAAACACGCTGACCGTGGGCGCTACGTGCATGCACGTGGGGCGCATCATAAGCCGCCAGCTGCGCGGTTCGCAGGCTTTCGCCTTCTTCGTGGCCACGGCCGGCGTCGAGTTCGAGGACTACCAGATGCGCCTGAAGGACGATGACGACATGGTGCGCACGTTCATTGCCGACTCGTTCGGTTCGGTGATAGCCGAGCGCACGGCAGACTGCATGGAGCAGGCGCTGCAGCATGAGATAGGCACGCGCGGCTGGCTGCATACCAACCGCTTCAGCCCGGGCTACTGCGGCTGGCACGTGTCTGAGCAGCAGAAGCTCTTTCCGCTGTTCGGCATCGAGCGCCCGTGCGGCGTCAGCCTTACCGACTCGAGCCTGATGCTGCCCATCAAGTCGGTGAGCGGCGTGATAGGCATTGGTGAAGGGGTAAGGAAACTTGAGTATTCGTGCGGCCTATGCGACTATAAGGACTGCTACAAGCGCCGCCGCAAGTGAGCCGCCCGGATGTTGACGATAAACTTTTAAAAAGGAAATAATATGAACGAAGTTATGGAAAACATGAAGACGCGCCGCAGCGTGCGCGCCTTCGTTCCTGACAGGATGCCCGCCCGCGACCTTGTCGAGGCCGTGGCCGAGGCCGGTACTTACGCCCCCACGGGCCGCGGCGCGCAGTCGCCGCTGATAGTGGCAGTTACCTCTAAGGCCGTACGCGACCGTCTGTCGGAGCTCAACGCCGCCGTGCTGGGTACAAACACCGACCCGTTCTACGGCGCACCGGTCGTGCTCGTGGTGCTTGCCGACAGGAGCCGCCCCACTTACCTGTACGACGGCTCGCTCGTAATGGGCAACCTTATGAACGCCGCCCACGCCCTGGGGCTGGGCAGCTGCTGGATACACCGCGCCAAGGAGGTGTTCGACAGTGACGAGGGCAAGGCCCTGTTGCACGACTGGGGCATCGAGGGCGACTACGAGGGCATAGGCCACTGCGTGCTGGGTTATGCCGCCGAAGGCGCCGTCAGGGACGCCGCCCCGCGCAAGGAGGGTTATGTAAGGTTTGTTGAATGATAACGAAAAACGGGCTGTATGATTACAGCCCGTTTTTCGTTATGTCTGCCACCACGCCGTGGTACTGCCTCTCCACGTCCATGTAGGCAAGCAGGTTGCGGTACACGTTGTCCGCCTCCACGTAGTAGTCGGTCACCGATATCTGTCCGTTCTCTACCGCCGTGCGCAGCAGCGACAGCGTCTGGCGCATCAGCGGCACGTCGTAGGCCTTCATGGCGGCGTCGAGGCGGTCCATCTTGTCTATCAGCGCGCGCGCCGAGCTTTCGGCCTTTATAGCCGCCTCGGTCTGCCTCATGCGCGCCTCGGTGTGCCGCGCCTTGGCCGTCTTCACCTTGTTCTTGCTTGAGAACAGGGGTATCGAACCGCCTATGAGGAAGCCGTTGCTCGCGTCGCGGCCGTCGGTGTTGCGGCGGTAGCCCACCTCCAGTTTCGGTATCCAGCTCTGTTTGTTCACCTTTATGTCCTGTTCGGCTGCCTTGACTGATGCCTGCGCCGCCATGACCGTAACGTCCGAGCTTACCGCCTGCTCGTACAGGGCTGCTGCGCCGGCGTCGGGCAGGGTGGGATATTCTGCCGTGCCGAGGTCTATGGGCTTGCCGCCGTTGAGCGCGCAGAGCTGGCTCAGCGCCTCGGCGCGCGCCGTCTCGGCCTGCGTAAGCTCCGTTGCCAGGTTCATGCGCTCCATTTTTATCTTGTTCAGTTCGAGCGAAGTGGCGTCGCCGTTGTCGTATTTCTCGGTGAACATTGTCAGCAGTTCGTCGGCGTTCTTGCGCCGCTCGGCCAGTATTGCCTTCTGCTTGTCAAGGTGTACAAGGTCGAGGCAGATGTCTTTGGCCTGCAGCAGCAGGTCGCGGCGTGCCGTGCGGTACTCCAGTTCGCGCACTCCGCTCTGCAGTTTCGCAGCCTTGCTGCGCGCCCCGTACAGGGTGGGGAAGTCGAAACCCTGCTTGACTACAAGTTCCGAGCTTGCCATACCCCTTGCGTCATTGTTGAAAAACGGGCTGTATTCCACCGAAGGGTCTTCCAGGTAGTTCTGCCTGCGCGTCTCCAGGTCGGCCGCCTCGTTACCTTTCAGCATTGCCTGCAGCTCCATGTTGTTCTGTTCCACGCTCTTCAGTACGTCGCTTATGGTCTGCGCCTGCACGCTTGCCGCGATGGCGAGGGCGGCTATTGTCATTATGGTTGATTTCATCTTGCCTTGTGCTTTAATGTCTATTTCACTATTTTCTTCTTGTTCATCCACTCGTAGACGATAGGGATAATGAAGCCGTTGAGGAACGTCGACGTGAGCAGACCGCCCAGGATGACCTTCGCCATGGGGCTTTGTATCTCGTTGCCGGGCAGGCTTCCGCGCAGCGCCAGCGGTATCAGGGCGAGCGCCGAGCAAAGGGCCGTCATGAGGATGGGGTTAAGACGGTCGAGCGAACCGTGGACAACGCACTCGCGGAGCGGCGTTTCCTTTTCGCCGCGCAGCATGTTGTAGCGGTTTATCAGCAGCATGCCGTTGCGCGTGGCGATGCCGAACAGCGAGATGAAGCCTATTATCGCCGGAATGCTTACTTCGCCCGTGGTGCATACGAGGGTGAACACGCCGCCGATAAGTGCCAGCGGCAGGTTGATGAGTATTACCGCGCTCTCGAGCGCGTTCTTGAACTGCATGTAGAGAAGAAGGAAGATTACGATGATGCTGAGCACCGAGGCGAGCGTCAGTGTGCGGCTGGCCGACTGCTCGCTCTCGAACTGTCCGCCGTATTCCACGTGGTAGCCTTCGGGCATTTTCACCTTCTCGGCTACACGTTTTTGTATGTCGTTGACCACGCTTCGCATGTCCCTGCCGCTCGCGTTGGCCGAGATTACGATCTTGCGCTTAACGTTCTCGCGGTTGATGGTGTTCGGTCCCATTGCCGAAGTCACCTCGGCCACGTTGGCAAGCGGTATCTTCCGTCCGTCGGGAGTGTCTATCATGAGGTCGCGAATGCGCTCCATGTCGCAGCGGTCGTGCTCTGCGGCACGCACCACGAGGTTGAAGCTGCCGCCCTTCTCGTACACCTGCGACACCGTTTCGCCTGCCATGTTGACGCGGACGAACGTGTTGAAGTCGGCCAACGGTATGCCGTACATCTTCAGCATCTCGCGTTTCGGCTTGATTTCAAGCTCCGGACGCTCCACCTGTTGTTCCACGTTGAGGTCTGCAATGCCGTCCACGTCGGCTATGGCGTCCTTTATCTGGTTGCCCAGCTCGAACATCTTGTTGAGGTCGTCGCCGAAGAGCTTGATGGCGATGCCGGCCTGTGTGCCGCTCAGCATTGCGTCGATGCGGTGGCTTATGGGCTGGCCTATCTCGATGTTGGCGCCAGATATTACGGAGAGCTTGTGGCGCACGTCGTCAAGAAGCTCCTCATGCGAGCGGTCCTTCAGCTTGAACGGCGCCTCTATTTCCGACACGTTAACGCCCAGGGCGTGCTCGTCGAGCTCGGCGCGGCCGGTCTTTCGGGCCACGGTCTGTATTTCGGGAATCGACAGGAGGATTTCTTCGGCGCGCCGTCCGATGCGGTCAGACTCCTCGAGCGATATGCCCGGCATGGAGCTTATGTTGATTGTGAACGAGCCTTCGTTGAACTTAGGCAGGAAGCTGTGCCCCAAGGTGAAGAACAGTCCGAGTGCGGCTACGAACAGCGCGGCCGTCGTCAGCACCACGGGACGTTTGTGGTCGAGCGCCCACACGAGCCAGCGCTCGTAGTGTTTCTTTAGCCATGCGGCCACGAAGGCCTCCTTCGGCACCTTGTCTTCATGCTTGCCGCCGAGCAGGTAACTGCAAAGCACGGGCGTGAGCGTCAGCGCAACGATGGTCGAAGCTACCAGGGCGACGATGAATGCCACGCCGAGCGGTATGAGCATGCGGCCTTCCATGCCGCTGAGATAGAACAGGGGAATGAAGCTGACGATGATTATCGCCGTGGAGTTGAGTATCGGCATGCGCACCTCGCGCGACGCATTGAACACCACGTCGAGCATGGGCAGGCGCTCGTCCTTGGGCAGTGCGCGGTTCTCGCGCAGGTGTTTCCACACGTTCTCCACGTCTACTATCGCGTCGTCGACCAGCGAGCCGATTGCGATTGCCAGTCCGCCGAGGCTCATCGTGTTGACGCTCATGCCGAAATAGTTAAGCACTATGAGCGAGATGAGCAGCGAGATGGGCAGCGTGATTAGCGATATTACAGTGGTGCGGACGTTTGCTAGGAAGAGGAACAGCACTATTACGACGAATATCGCGCCCTCGTAGAGCGAGTGTTCGACGTTCTTCACCGAGCTTTCTATGAAGCGCGACTGGCGGAAAATGTCGGTCGACACATGCACGTCGGCAGGCATGTTCTTCTTCAAGTCCTTGAGTGCGGCCTCCAACCGTTCGGTAAGTTCGATGGTGCCGGTGTCGGGCTGCTTGGTCACCGTCAGCAGGACGGCCGGCTTGCCCTTCTCCGACGCCAGTCCGAGGCGCGGCACCTGGCTGCCAACCTGCACGTCTGCCACGTCGCCCAGCGTCACGGCGTCGCCGTTAACGCTCTTGACTACGGCGTCGGCCATCTTCTCCACCTCGGTGGTCGACACCACTCCGCGCACTATGTATTCGTTGCCGTACTCATAGATTACGCCTCCGTTGGTGTTGCGGTTCATCTGGTCGGTTACGGCCATGACCTCGCCCAGCGTCACTCCGTAGTGCGCCATGCGTCCCGGATGCAGCAGAATCTGGTATTCCTTGATGTCGCCGCCGAGCACGGCCACCTGCGACACGCCGCCCGTTGACATAAGTCTGGGGCGTATGGTCCAGTCGGCCAGGGTGCGCAGGTCCATCATCGAGGTGCTGTCGGCCGTAAGTCCGACGATGAGTACTTCTCCGAGTATCGACGACTGTGGACCCAGTGTAGGCTTGCCTACGTTCTCGGGAAGCGTCTCGGTCACCGCCGCGAGCTTCTCCGACACTATCTGGCGCGCCAGGTATATGTCAGTGTCCCAGTCGAACTCGACCCACACCACCGAGAAACCCGTCGCCGACGACGAGCGTACGCGGCGGACGTGGGTGGCACCGTTGACAGCCGTCTCTATGGGGAACGTCACGAGCTGCTCCACTTCCTCTGCCGCCATGCCGTTGGCCTCGGTCATTACTACCACCGTGGGCGCGTTGAGGTCGGGGAAGACGTCGACTTCGGTCTGCCCCGTGATGTATATTCCGCCCACGGTGAGCAGCACAGCCGCCACGAGGATGAGCAGGCGGTTGTGCAATGAGAAATGAATTATCTTGTTAAGCATTGTTTCGAGTGTTTACAGTGTTAGGCGCTATGCCTGCGTATGCATGCCTGTGCCGTATTAATGGTTGTGCGAATGTGCAGGTATGGCCGTCGATGCGGCTGCCAGCCTTACTTGCATGGCGCCCTTGGTTACTACCTTTTCGCCGCCTTTCAGTCCGTGTTTTATCTCAACGCGCTCGCCGTCGGTCTCGCCGATGTGCACCTCGCGCTTCTCATAACATGTAGCGTCGGTCTGCACATAGACGTAGTTTACGCCCTGTTCGTCGGTCAATGCAGACACCGGAACGCTGACGACGCCCTGGCGGGGCGAGGTGAGCAGGTATGTTTCGACGAACGAGCCGGGCATCACTTCGGCGCGGTTGGCGAACTCGAAGGTTACGGGTATGTAGGGCGAACCGTCGCCTGTCGACTTGCCCGTGGCCACGAGTCGTCCGTTCATGTGCCTAAGGTCGTACACACGGTCGCCGTGTGCGGTCTTGAACTTGGCCGAACTTATGGTGCCCAGCAGCGGATAGTAGCGTTCTGGCACGTTCGCCTTGAGGTACAGGCTGCGTGTCTGCGTTACGGTCAGCATGGGCTGGCCTACGGCCACGTAGTCGCCTTCCTTGACAAGGCATGTCTTCACGTATCCGCCGATGGGCGACGTTACGGCCACTCCGCCGCTGCTCTTGCCGCCGCCGGAGTATGCCTCGTAGGCTATTTTTGCCGACTCGTAGTCAGACTTTATAGTGTTGAACTCCCTCTGGGTCACTATCCTGTCCTTTACCAGCTTGGCCGTGCGCTCGTATTCGCTCTTAGCCTTGCGGTAGGCAATGGCCGCCTGCCGTGCGGGGTCGTCTTGAAGGTTCTTCGACGATATGGTGAACACCGTGGCGCCGCGGCCTACGGGCGAACCTTCGGTCAGTCCGCGCGTGAACTTCACCACGCCGGGTACGGTAGCCACTACTGTTGCCTCGTCGCCCGATGCGGCCAGTATCTTGCCGCCTGCCGGTATTACGCCGCAGAACTCGCCTGCCGCCACCGTCTCGGCCACTATGCCCGAGGCTTTGGCCTTTTCGCTGCTTATCACTATTTCGCCGGCATGCTCGTGCGCCTTTTCCTCGTGCGCTTCGGCTTCCGCTTCATGGTCGTGTCCGGAGTGGCACGATGCCGCCATGAGAGCCCCGAACATTGCAAGAATAAGGGTTTTGTGTTTCATATAAAGGTCGTTGTTCTTGTTTATTTGTCTGCAAATTTAACGATTATGCAGTGCAACCAAGTTGCAAATGCAGTCAAGGCGTGCGCTGCGGCACGTAAAAACGGTGCTTTTATAAGCACAAATGCCTCCTTCCATGTTGCGGAAGGAGGCATTTGCGTGTGTTGTCCGCGCGTATTGCGGCGCGCCATCAGTGTCAGTTGCCGTTGAAGAATATGTAAAGCGCAATCATCACCACGGCCAGCAGCACCCAGCTTACCACCACGCTGCGCTTCGGTTTCTCGTCGAGTTTGACCACTCTTGTGCTTTCCGTGGCTGCCTTGTTGCTCAGGCTGACTATCACCATCTCGATGACGAGCGCCACGAAGATGAGGAACGACAGCATCATGAAGTGTACCTGCTCGGCGGCTCCGGGTATAACCCACAGGTAGAGAATGCCCGTGCCGATGCTGAATATCGTGCCGAAGGTAAGCGTAATGTTGGCCGCCAGCGTTGTGCAGCGCTTCCAGAACACGCCCATGACGAACACCGCCGCCATTGGCGGGGCTATGAAGCTGAGCACGGACTGGAACACGTTGAAGAGGTTCATGCCCTTTATGTTGTCCACGGCGACGGTTATCACTATCGACACCAGCGCGCCTAAGATGGTCACTATGCGCCCGGTGCGCGAGATTTCGGCCTCGGTCGCCTGCGGACGTATGTTCTTAACGTATATGTCCATGGTGAAAACGGTGCTAAGGGCGTTGAGCGCCGAGCCTATGGTGCTTATCAGCGCGGCGGTCAGCACGGCCAGCACGAGGCCCACCATGCCCACGGGGAAGAGGCTCGACACGAGCGTCATGTATGCGTTGTCGGCCTCGATGGTCATGCCGCCGAAGAATCCCGTCTTGGCGAGGGCGAAGCAGACTATGCCCGGAATGATGTAGATGGCCACGTCGAGTATCTTGAGCCAGCCCGTGAAGTTGGCTCCGCGCTGTCCCTCGCTCAGGTCCTTGGCGGCCAGCACGGGCTGCACCATAGACTGGTCGGTGCACCAGAACCACAGGCCCGATATGGGGTAGCCCAGCAGTATGGGCAGCCAGGGGAAGTCCTTGTCCGTGTTAGGCTGGAACAGGTTCCAGTAGTTTGACGGCACGATGTCGGGGTTTGCCAGCACGGAGACGCCTCCCGTGAACGAGTCGCCGCCCAAACGGTAGATGCCTACGACGGTAAGCGTGGCCGAAACGACGATGAGCAGCACCATCTGGTAGACGTTGGTGTAGGCCACGGCCTTAAGTCCGCCGAGCATGGTGAAGAACGCCGATATGGCTAACAGCAGGAAGGCGGACATCCACATGGGCATACCGAACACCTGGCGGATGATGATGCCGCCGGCGAAAAGCGTCAGCGCGAGCCACGAGATGAGGATGGTGACGATGGTGTACCAGGCCAGCATATTCCTCGTTGACTGCCCGAAGCGCAGCCCCATGAACTCGGGCAGCGTCGCAACCTTGCTTCCCAGATAGCGCGGGGCGAAAACAAAGGCCAGCAGAGCTATGAAGACGAAGGCGTACCAGGCGTAATTGCCCGACACGATGCCCGTGGTGAAGCCGGCACTGGCCGACGCTATGAGCATCGACGGGCCTACGTTAGTGCCCCACATGGAGAAGCCTATGTGGTGCCAGCGCAGCGAATGCCCGGCCAAAAATTTACTACTACCGTCCTTGCTCTTGCGGCTCGCCCACACCCCGATTGCCAGGAGGATGACGAAATAGGCGGCAAGGATGCCCCAGTCAAGTGCTTGTAATGATTGTGTTGTCATGGTTTGGTAAAGCCCCTCAAGCTCCCCCGTGAGGGGGAGTGAAGGATTTGTTTTGTTGATTAATAATTATTGTTTTGCAGGTTTATGGCTAATGCCTTACAAATAGCGGAAGTTGCTCAGCTCCTCCCCTCTGGGGAGGCCGGGTGGGGCTGTAATAATTTCTTTGCCACCTTCACCGCTTCGTTGGCGTTGTCGCTGTAGCCGTCGGCTCCTATCTCGTCGGCGAAGGCCTGGCTGACGGGCGCGCCGCCCACCATTATCTTCACCTTGTCGCGCAGTCCGGCATCGTCGATGGCGCGGATGACGTCTTTCATGTAAGTCATCGTTGTGGTAAGCAGGGCCGACATACAGAGGATGTCGGCGTGGCAGGCCTCCACTGCCTCGACGAACTTGTCCGCCGGCACGTCTATGCCGATGTTCTCAACCTCGAAGCCGCTGCCCTCAAGCATCGACGCCACGAGGTTCTTGCCTATGTCGTGCAGGTCGCCCTTCACCGTACCTATGACCACGCGGCCTATCGTCGCCGACGCGCTGCCGGCCAGCATGGGCTTGAGCAGTTCGAGCGCTGCCTTCATGGCGCGTCCCGCCATGAGCAGCTGCGGCACGAATGCCTTGCCGTCCTGGAAGCGCTGGCCCACCTCGCCCATGGCGCGTATCATCTGTCTGTTGATGATGTCCTGCGGGGCTGTGCCTGCGTCGAGCGCCTTGCGGGTGGCTTCGACGGCCTTGTCGGCCTTGCCTTCGAGTATTGCGTCAAACACTCCGTCGGCCGCCGACGGCTCTTTTGCCGCCTTCGGGGCGCAGCATTCGCACGGTTCGGCGGGATGCTTGTGGCTGTGGTTTTCTGAAAGGCCGTCTTTTGCCTTGTCAGAGGCCGCCTTTTGCACGCTAAAAGACGGCATATTGAGGGCTGAAAGGTTACCTTTTGCAACGCCTTCATTATCAGGCTGTTGCGCGGCGTGTGGCGAAAGCGCCAATCCTCCTGCCGTAACTACGGCCGAGGCGAGCTTTCCTATGTGCGCGTCGGTTGTTCCGCAGCATCCTCCCACGATGTCGAGCACGTGCCACTCTATCAGCGGCCATAGCTCGCGTTGCAGCATATCGGGCGTGTGGCTGTAGTGTCCCGATGCGTCGGGCATGCCGGCGTTGGGGTAAAGGCTTATCATGTAAGGAGTCGTCTTGCCGAGGTGTACCAGCATGCCGGCAGCCAGGCTGACGTCAGAACAACAGTTTACGCCCACCGACATGATGTCGCTGCCGCCCACGGATGCGAGGAATTCCTCTATGCTTTGTCCCAGCATGTTGTGCCCGTCTGGCGTTGCAATGGTGAAGCTGAGCATCAGCGGCAGTCGCTTGCCCTTCTTGCGCAGTGCCGTGCGTGCCGCCTCTATGGCCGCCTGTGCGTTCTTTGTGTCGAATATGGTCTCTATCAGCAGTGCGTCAACGCCGCCGTCAATCAGTGCTTCGGCCTGTTCGGTGTAGGCGTCGAGCAGCGTGTCGTAGCCGAAGGCGTGCCAGCCCGGCTGCGTCGTGTCAGATGTCACCGAGCAGGTCTTGCTCGTCGGCCCCATCGAACCTGCCACGAAGCGCGGCTTCTGCGGTGTCTTGGCCGTGAACTCGTCGGCAGCCTTGCGCGCTATGCGGCACGCCTCGAGGTTAATCTCGCGGCAGAGGTGCTCCAGACGGTAGTCCGCCATGGATATGCGTTGCGCGTTGAAGGTGTTGGTTTCGATTATGTCGGCGCCGGCTTCGAGGTACTTGCGGTGTATGTCCTCTATCACGTCGGGGCGCGTAAGGCACAGCAGGTCGTTGCATCCGCTTACGTTCACCGGGTGCGCGGCAAGCCTTTCGCCGCGGAAGTCGGCCTCGCCGAGGCGTCGGCTCTGTATCATCGTGCCCATTGCGCCGTCGATTACGAGTATGCGGTTGCGTCCTGCCGCCTTTATGGGGCAGTCGTCCAGGTAGCCGTCGGCAGCCTTGCCGTCGCCTGCGGAGAGAGCCTCGAACTGGCTCTCGGCCTTCTCTATTATCGCTTCCACCTCCTTGTCGGCGTCGCTTCCGCCGCCGCTTATGCGTATGGTGTTGTCTTCCTGGCGCGGTTTCTCAGCCTCGTCGCGCTGGTATTCCTCTACTATGCGCATGGCCTTCTCCACCTCGTCCTCGTTGTGGAAGTCCATTTCAAGGTGCACGCCGTCGCCTCCGATGTTGTCGAGCAGCGGTCGCAGCTCGTCCAGCGTAACCCAGCATGCCATTATGCTCTTGCCTCCTGCCAGTATCTTTTTGTACAGGTCGTACCATTTAGGCGAGCCTCCCTGCGGTTCTCCCACGCCCGGCGTCCACTGTATGGCGTTCAGTTCCTCTATCTCGAGCAGCGCCGGCAGGTGGTGCAGGGCACCTACACCGTCCAGATGGTACAGCGTGTAGTCGATTTTCTGGCACTGCTGGCGTATGAAGGGCTGCACGAAGCGGCGGTAGTCGTCCACGCTTATCATGGTCGATATGTCGCTCTGCAGCTTGCTCATCTTGCCCGGCGCCCACGACGAGAAGTAGCAGAAGGCCATCTCGTCGCCCTCGCGTACTATGTCGTAAAGCTCGTCGAACACCTTGAAGTATATGTCGTTTATCTGCTGCATCTGGCGTTCAAGCACCTCGGGCTGCGTCACCGTGTCCATGAGCACCTTGTCCGTGCCCTTCAGCGCGGCCAGTACGTCCATGCCTTCCATCAGGTCGGGCATGCCCACGTAGTAGTTGCCGTTGGCCTTCTTCTTGCATTCGGTCAGCAGTTTCTTGTGCAGCAGGTAGTTGGGATGTTCAGGGTTGAACTTTATCTCGTCTTTGAAATCGGGGTCGGGGTGTATCCATATGGTGTCCTCTCCGCCCTCGAACACGCCTCCGAGGATGGCGGCGAGCGAGCCGGGGCCAAGCTGCGTGTTTGCAACGGGCAGCATGTCGGCCTTCAGACAGCTGTGAGCCACGTACCAGTCGAGGTATTCGGCGCGCCATTCCGGGTCGAACCACTTCTGGTTGAGGTCCTTCGGCGCCTTAGGCATGGGCACGTCGGCGTGCGGAGCGACGCCTTCCTGGAAGTGTTCCCACATGTTCAGCACTATGCCTTTGTGGTTCCACCACTGTATGTATCGTTGTTTTGTCTCTTCAAGATTCTTTTTCCACATGTTATCTGTTTGTTTGGTATTTGGTGAAATGACGTCGGTGTGCGCCTTGCGCCGGGCTTTCATGCAGCCTGGGGCGGTGTTACCACTCGATGCCCTTGAAGTTTCCGTCTATCTTAATGTATTCCGTCTTGCTCAAGTCCATGTCGTCCGTGCAGTCCACCGGTTCGGGATAAACCGGTATTACGGCGCCTTCGCGCACGTAGACGGGCATCAGTTCGAGCGGCACGTCAATGTCCTTGAGCCACTTGCCACCTTCGTAGTGCCTGCCGGTGAAGAAGTCTGTCCAGTTGCCTTCAGGCAGGTAGACGCTGCGGCGGCCTTCGCTGTTCATAACGGGAGCCACGAGGAAGTCGTCGCCGAAGTAGTATTCGTCGTCGATGTGCCAGCACATGGGGTCGTCGGCGTGGTGGAATATCAGCGCCTGGAGTATCGTAGAGCCGCTGTTTACGGCCTTCCGGCTCTCCTGCAGGATGTATGGAATTAGCTTGTAGCGCAGCTGCCACCACCTCTTCACTATCGGTGCGATGGCCGGGTAGTGCCAGGGTTCGCGCTTGCTGGTGCCGTGGTAGCGGATGTGCGACGAGAACACGCCGAACTGTGTCCAGCGAACGTAGACGTCGTCGCTTACGGGCGAGTTCATGAAGTTGGGCAGGGTGTGGAATCCGGGCACGTCGTGGCTCCAGAAGGCGAAGCCCGACAGGCCGAAGTGAAGTCCGCCCTTGAGCGAGCCTGCCATGCCGTCCCACGAGCTGCACGAGTCGCCTCCCCAGTGCAGGGGGTAGCGCTGGCATCCCGCCCAGGCAGCCCTTGCCCATACGATGCCGTCGCCCGTCACTTCCTTTGTAACCTCGTATGCCGCCTTCTGGTAAAGTATGGCGTATAGGTTGTTGAGCAGTTCGGGCTTCATGTTCTTGTATATGGCGTCCATGTGTATGTTTTCGCCGAAGTCGGTCTTTATCGCCGCAACGCCCATCTTGAGCAGTCGGCGCAGCAAACCCTTGTACCACTCGGTGGCGGCAGGGTCGGTGAAGTCTATCGTTCCGGCGTAGTCGAGTGCCGAGAAGTTAGAGCCTTCGCCCTCCTGTTGCTTCGTCAGGGTGCATATATAATGGTTCTTGCGCGCCTCGTCTATCTGTTCGGCGTCCTCGGCAACGTATGGCAGCTGCCACAACGTCACGCGGTACCCCTTGTCCTTAAGGCCGTGTATGAAGCCTTCGGGGTCGGGGAAGCGCTCCTCGTTGAACTTCCATTCGCACAGCCAGTCGGTCTTGAACCAGCCGGTGTCGAGGTGTATCACGTCGCAAGGATAGTGTTCGCGGCGCATGCGGTCGCAGATTTCGTTCACCTCGTCGGCGCTGAAGTATGTCATACGGCTCATCCACACGCCGAAACTCCACAGCGGGGGCATCGAGGGGTAGCCCGTCAGGTCGCGGTAGCCGCGGATTATCTCCTCCATGGAGTCGCCGCCGATGAGGAAAACGTCGAGCATAGCCTGGTCGCTCATGAACTCCACCGAGCGCGTCGACACTCCCGCGAGCGACAGCTTGCTGTGTGCGCAGGTGTGGTAGAACGTGCCGTACATGCGGCTCGATACGTAGAACGGTATGTTCTTGTACGTGCGGCGGTTGTTCACGCCCTGTCCGTCCTGGTTCTTGAGGAAGAACGTCTGTCCGCTGAGGTCCATTTTGGTGAATCGTTCGCCAGTTCCGGCGAAGCATTCGTCTGCCTTGCACTCGAACGACATCGTAGCCCTTTGCTTCTCGCCGTCGAGTTTGCAGAAGCCGAGGGGCAGCGCGTCGTAGCGCGGTGGCGAGAAGTGGTCGTATGCGGCGAGGCGTATCTCGCGCTTGCCGTCGGGATACAGGCGCAGGTCGAGCGTCTCCTGCGGGTCGGGCAGCAGCGTGCTCCAGCGGTCGAGTTCCGGCTCGCGTATGTTGATTACGGCTCTCACGGTGCCCTCCGGGTCGGTTATGGTCCAGCGGCCGTTGTCGAAGTTTACGGCAAGCGGTATCTTCTTGACCCTGCCGCTCATCTGAAGCATCTCGGTGTCGTCGGTCATCTGCTCCTCGCCGAAGCCTATGAACAGTCGCAGTATCTTGGGCTCGTATTGTCTTATTATAAGTGTGTATTCCTCGCGCGGCACGTCGGTGTCAGGCGCCATGTCGTTGGCCAACACCTGCTTCTGGAACGGTACGGAGATGTATATGTCGCCGTCGTTCTCGAATACGCCCGTCGGCTTGTACGCCTTCCATAGCGACTCGTTGCGCGAAAGGTTTATGTCAAAGTCGAGAAAGTCGAAAAGGTGGTAGTTTGTAGGTTTCATTCTTTGTTTGTTTTTAATAGGATTACGGCCTCGGGGCGCGGTGTGCCCCTTGGCTGAAGATATGACGTATGTAGGTTAATTTTGTACTATGTCCTTGTGTGTAATGTAGGCTTGTGGCGGGCATGTCTGCCCGTAAGCCGTCTTCATGCCGGCTGTCGTCGTTGTGAAACAGCGTGCCGCAGCCGGCAGGCAGCGTTACCGCCCATTGCGGCGATGTGTTGCAAAAATAAGAAAAATAGCCTTAACGGCAAAAGGTTTGTGTAAAATGTTTTCACATTTCCACCTCTGTTCGTGCGCGTCAGTTTTCCGCCGTTTTCCAATATGCCGCTTTTTGCATTCCAAAAGGCGGCATATTGCACGGTGAAAGGTTACCTTTCGGGCGGTAAAAGGCGGTCTTTTGCAACGTGCTGGTTTTCAGGCAGGTACGCCGTCGTCACCAAACGGCTGTTTCAGGGGTGGTTTTTCGCCCTTTCACGGGTATCAAGTAACCGTTTTTCATGGCGTTTCGGGCAGAAACGGAAAATATGAACACACGGCACGAAAATGTCGTAACGCCACTGCGGCGCAAACCGCCTATCTTTGCAGCGGATAAATGAAACAAAAGATATGAAGAGATTATTATTCACATTTGCCATTGCCTGCGCGCTTATTCCTCTTAATGCGCAGGAGACGCTAACGCTCAACCAGTGTCTGCGCATGGGCATAGAGAACAACCTGCAGTTGCAGACTAAGCGCAACGACATAGTGAAAGGCGAGCACGCCATCACCGAGAACCGCGCCAAACTGCTGCCGCAGATTAACGCCGTGGTGTCGATGAACGACAATTTCAATCCGCCCGTGTCCGTTACCGACGGTTCGGCCTACGGCAATCCGTACAACGTGACGAAGACGTTGCAGTACAACGCCTCGGCAGGACTGCAGCTCCAGATGCCGCTCTACAACCAGACGCTGCTCACGGCGCTCGACATCACGAAGCTGATGGACCGCATCAACCGCCTCGGTTACGACAAGGCGCGCAACGACCTCATCGAACAGATAACCAAAATGTACTATCTCGCGCAGAGCACCGCCGAGCAGATAGCCATCGTCAGGTCTAACATAGGCCGTATGGAGGAGCTGAAGAACATCACCACGGCATTCTTTGACAACGGCATGGCGATGGAAGTTGACGTAAAGAGGGTTAACATCAACCTCGAAAACCTCCAGGTACAGCTCGACAACGCCGAGGCGATGCTCGTGCAGCAGATAAACATGCTGAAGTACGTAATCGACTATCCGGCAGACAAGGACATGGTGCTGACGCCCGTGGATGCCTCTAACGTCGAGGCCGTCGAGCTGTCGGGACTCTGCGAGTCGCTGCCCGAACTGCAGATGTTGCAGCGTCAGGGCGAGCTTTCGGAGAAGCAGCAGAAGATGGTTCAGCAGGGTTATCTGCCGTCGCTCACGCTCACGGGCAACTTCAGCTACTCTGCCTACACCGACAAACTGGGCAACTGGTTCCACTCGGGACCATCAAACCACTGGTACAACTCGTCAGGACTGGGTCTCACGCTGCGCGTCCCGGTGTTCGACGGACTGGAGAAACGCTCCAAGATACGCAAGGCCAGGCTCGACGCCGAGAACGCACGCCTTGCCTACGACGACGCACTTAAAGGGCTGCGCACGCAGTACATGAACGCCACTAACGACCTTATGAACAGTCGCCGCAACTTCACCAAGCAGCTCGACAACTACCGTCTGGCCGAGGATGTCTACTCCGTAACCACCGAACGCTACCGCGAAGGCATCGCCTCGATGACCGAAGTGCTGCAGGACGAGATGCAGATGAGCGATGCGCAGAACAGCTATGTCACGGCGCACTACAACTACCGCGTAACCGCCTTGTCGCTGCTCAAGCTGACGGGACAGCTCGACTCGCTGTTGAAATAAGCCTAATCTTAAGGCAGCATCATACATAACATAAAATCAACATACATCAACAACTTTAAAACATACCACAATGGAAACCAATAACAACAACATACAGCAGACCAGCACACACGCACAACAGGCAAAGAAACTGAGAAGGCAGCGCACAAGACAAATCGTGGCAAGCATCTTCGGCATGGCAATCCTCGTGTGCGGAATAATCAAGATATCGATGATTTTCCTTGATTACAGGAACACCGAGACAAGCAACGACGCACAGATAGAGCAATACATCTCGCCCGTAAACCTCCGCGCGTCGGGCTACATCAAGCAGGTTTGCTTCACGGAACACCAGAGCGTGAAGAAGGGCGACACCCTCCTGATACTCGACGACCGTGAATACCGCATCCGAGTGATGGAGGCCGAGGCTGCACTCAAGGACGCAATAGCCGGCGCTTCGGTAGTAGGGCAGTCGCTGCAGACCACCCAGGCATCGGCATCGGTCTACGAGTCGTCAATCGCCGAGGTGAAGATACGCCTGGCAAAGCTCGAGAAAGACCGCGCACGCTACCAGAACCTGCTTGAGCGCAACGCCGCAACGCCGATACAGCTGGAGCAGATTGAGACCGAATATGAGGCTACGAAGAAGAAGCTCGACGGACTTATCAGCCAGCAGAAGGCCGCCATGTCTGGTGTAAGCGAGGTGTCTACACGCCGCCAAAGTTCTGAAGCTGCCATAGAAAGGGCACGCGCCGCATTGGAGATGGCACGCCTCAACCTTTCTTACACGGTAGTTGTCGCTCCCTGCGACGGCAAGTTGGGACGCCGCACCGTCGAGGACGGACAGTATGTTTCGGCAGGACAGACGCTGACATACATCATGCCCGACACGCAGAAATGGGTGATAGCAAACTATAAGGAGACGCAGATTGAGAACCTGCACGTAGGCCAAGAGGTCGTGCTTACGGTCGACGCAATGGACGGACGCGAGTTTAAGGGTCGCATAACGGCAATATCCGGCGCCACGGGAGCAAAGTATTCGCTCGTGCCTACGGACAACTCGGCAGGCAACTTCGTAAAGATACGCCAGCGCGTGCCTGTCAGGATAGACTTCACAGGACTGTCAAAGGCCGACAACGAACGCCTTGCAGCAGGAATGATGGTGGTCGTAAAGGCCAAAAGAAGTTAGTTATCTGAAATCGTAAATTAAGGAAACGTGCTCCCGGAGCATTCAACATAAACAGCATTGAGCCATGATACAAAGTGCCATAAGCGTAAACTGCGGGGCAAAATACAGGAATTACCCGTTCTACAACTGGGTGCCCAAGCCGCTCGGAATAGTCCTGCTGATACTTCTTTTCATACCAATCTTGACCGTGGGCGGCGTATATACCGCCAACAGCGGCGACATGACGAGCGGACTGGGCATACAGTCGGAACACATACAGTTCGTTGGTTTCGTTACGTCAATAGGCATGGCGGCCTTCTCTCCCTTCTTCTACCAGCTGGTGTGCATACGCCGCGAGAAGATGATGTGCGTCGTGGGGTTCTCTGTTATGTATCTCTTGAGCTACGTGTGCGCCGTTACCGACAGCATATTCGTGCTTGCCTTGTGCAGCCTTGTGATGGGTTTCCTGCGCATGGTGCTGATGATGGTCAACCTGTTTACGCTCATACGCTACGCCTTCGGCATGGAGGCAACGCAGAACATAACGCCGGGCAACGAGCCTGTTGACGAGGAAGGGTGGGACCGCCTTGACTCTGAGAAGAGCAAGAGCATGCCCATAATATACCTGTTCTTCATGATTCTGGGACAGCTCGGCACGTCGCTTACGGCGTGGCTTGCCTACGAATACCAGTGGCAGGACGTCTATTACTACATGATGGGAATGACGCTTGTGGCAATACTCATTGTCCTTGTGACCATGCCTTACCACGCTTACAACAACCGCCGATTCCCCATCACGTTCCGCAAGTTCGGCAACGTGGCCGTGTTCAGTTCGATGATGACCTGCGGAATATACGTGCTCGTGTACGGAAAGACGCTCGACTGGTTTGCCGATCCTACCATCGTGCGCTCGACAATATTGACAGTCGTATTCGCAGCAGTGTTCTTCTACATGGAGTGGTCGCACCGTTCGCCCTATTTCCTGATGGATGTGTTCCGCCTGCGGACTATAAACATGGGCATCGTGCTGTTCCTGTTGCTCATGGTTTTCAATACAAGTTCGATGTTCGTAAACGTGTTCACCGGCGTGGGAATGGAGATAGACAACTGGCAGAACGCCGCCCTGGGCAATTGGAGCATGCTTGGCTACTTCATCGGAGCCGTCATTGCAATAATCCTCGGCTCGCGCAACGTGAAGCTGAAATACCTATTCGGCCTCGGCTTCATGCTCATCGGAGCGTCAGCCCTGTTCATGTATTTCGAGGTGCAGACGGCCGGACTGTATGAAAGGATGAAGTATCCTGTCGTTATCCGTTCGACGGGCATGATGCTTATCTACTCACTCGCAGCCGTCTACGCCAACCAGCGCATGCCCTACAAGTATCTTTCAACGTGGATATGCATCATGCTCAGCGTGCGCATGGTTATCGGCCCGGGCATCGGTTCGGCACTTTACTCCAACGTACTCCAGCACCGCCAGCAGCACTACGTTACCATGTTTGCGCAGGATGTTGACCGCACCGACACGCAGTCGGCAGCCGCTTACGACCAGACCGCACAGGGCATGCGCTGGCAGGGGCGCAGCGAGACCGAGGCCGAGAACATGGCCGCCATGTCGGCAAAGGGCAAGGTGCAGGTGCAGGCTACGCTGTCGGCAGTCAAGGAAATGTCGGGCTGGACGTTCTACGGCTGCATGCTTTCAATGCTCTTCGTACTCATTTATCCATATAAGAAGAGAAAATTATCTGCTTGGCGCGACTGACCGTCCGCCAAGTCAGATAATTTTACTATCTTAGCGGCCGAAAAATATCAGCCGTTATGGAAATGGTTTATGAGGAGAATGCTTCCGGGCGACTTGCATTGTTGCAGGAAAACATAGCCGGCAGGGCGGATGTCTGCTCGTCGGGCGGCGTAGTTCGCGGGTTTCCGCAGCGCATGTCAGAAGGTTTCAGGAACTTTGGCATCGGCCTTGTCGTATGCCACAGTGGCGGGTTCGATTTTGAATTGTCGGGATGCAGGCATTCGGCAGAGGCGGGCGAGACGGTGTTCATACCCGAAGGGGTTTTCTTCAACGTTGTGCGGCAGTCGCCCGACCTGCGCCTGAGCATCATAATCTACAAGACGGAACCTATACGCTACGTGCTCGGAACAGAGGTGCAGTCGGTGCAGATATACGCCCGCATGTCGCCCGACCTGCCCTGCGTGTGGAGCACCGGGTGCGAAGACGATTTTGCAGGCTACATCTCGCTGACGGGTGGCGGCGAGCCGCAGGCCGACAACCTGTTTGCCGTGAGCGAGCGCAAGATGCTGCTGCTGTCGCTGACTTACCGCCTGTGCACGGTGTTCAGCAACAAGTTCTTCTCCGGCGGTTCGGCCAATGCGCGGCGCACGGAGGTGTTCCTTAAACTCATCCAGCTCATAGGGCGCCACTACATGGCCGAGCGCGGCGTGGCGTTTTATGCCGACAAGCTGTATCTTTCGCCCAAATACCTGTCGGAACTGTCTAAGTCGGTGTGCGGATACACCGTCCAGGAACTTGTCTTCAAGGCCATAACGCGCAAGGCGATGGGCATGCTCGACAGCACGAACAAGACCGTCGCCGAGATTTCGGACGAGTTCCATTTCCCCAATCCGTCAAGTTTCGGCACGTTTTTCCGCAAGCAGACGGGTCTGTCTCCGCAGAAATACCGCGAGCGTTTGTAATTTATTGAATGTCAATAAGTTATATATAGTCTTGCAAAAGACCGCCTTTTAGCCTCTAAAAGGCGGCATATTGCACGCTAAAAGGCCACCTTTCGCAGAGCAAAAGGTGGCCTTTTGGAAAACAACCCTTTTGGTGTCGTTTCCTGTTTACTATTTTATTATTTTGAGGTCCTTGCCCGGTCTGTTGTAGCCGAAGCTCTCCTCCGGCATCTTGTTGCCGCTTACGGTGTAGCCGTCGGTTGCCTCGTCGAAGTAGATGCAGAACGCCCTGTGGTTTGTTGCGTACGGGGCGGGGTGGGGCATGCTTATCGTGTTGCCGCTGATAACCGAGCCGGGCTGGTTAGACAGCGTGTAGATGCCGCCGGCGTCATACAGCTGGCGGGCGTAGTCGGTTACGGTGTTGCCGGTTATGCGGTTGTTGCGCATGCCGCTCTCAAGCGCCGTCCAGCCCCAGCCCACGCAGATGCCGGAGTAGTTTACGTGCGAAACCTCGTTGCCGCTTATCTCCGTGTCCCTGACGTAACCTGCGCTGACGGCGCCGCAGCCCCAGTCTTCGTTGGCGGCGTCGGTTATCGTGTTGCGCGCAATGGTGAGCCTGTTGCACATGTCTTGGTCAATGGCCGGGGTGTAGGGAATGTGTGTCTCGAAGCCCTGTTCGCCGAACCAGCCCGCCATTATGGCCGTTCCGCCGATGTCGGTGAAGGTGCATCCCGTTATGTCTGACGAGCTTACGGCGTATGCAAGGTCGACGGCCGTGGCGCCGGTGTGGCTGAACGTGCACGAGCCGAAGCCTATATTGTCGGCAAACTGTGCCGTCACGGCAGCCTCGGGGCGTGCTATCCATGCCTGGTTTTCAAGCTCGGCCTTGTGGAAGAGGCCCGGTTCGGCCAGCTTGTAGCCGTCGATGAAGCGGAAGCCTCCTTGCAGGGTGACGTGCCCCTCGTACAGTGGGCGGCGCCATGCGGAGTGCTCGAAGGCGACGTTCTCAAACCTTATGTTGCTTACGTGGCGTTCGCGCGTGCCGCCGATGGTGACGAGCGTCTCGAGCACGGGCACCGTGATGTCCATCGTGTTGGGGTCATTGCCGTCTTCGGGATAGTAGTATATGCGCCCCGAAGGGTAGTCCTGGTACCACTCGCCCGGCTCGTCGAGCAGTTCGAGGGCGTTGGTGAGGAAAAACGAAGAGCTGCCGCGCTCGCCGTCGATGACGGGTTGAGGCCACGGATGGGCAAACTCTATCTGGCTCTCGGGCTGGTGGAACCACACCTTCGACAGTCCGTTGCCCATGTCCTTAATCTCCCTGACGCGCAGGATGGCTATCGCCCAGCGCTGGTGTACCACCATTTCGAGCTGCCGCGCACGGCTAAGGTCGGTCTTGGGTGTGGGTATCGTTATGCTCTCGTCGGTGGTGTCGAATGCCTTCATGCGCTCCATGACGCCGCTGCCGAACTGCGCCGCGCGCACGGCCTTGTGTCCGTCGGCCCACAGCTGGCGCGTCTCCACCATGCGGTTGCCAGCCATAGGCGCATCGGCCACCCACACCTTGTCCCTTACTTGGGCGGGCAGACGCTCGTCGTCGCAGCCCTTGCGCCAGCCGGTGACAACCGTTCCGCCGCTGATAACAGCCTGCTGGCCGTCGGCTGAGCGTATTATTGTAGGACTATCGGCCGTTCCGCTGTCCTCGGGACGTATGAACAGGGGCTTGTACAGGCGGTAAACGCCTCCGCCCATTATGATGTTTATGCCACCTTCGGCGTTCTTCGAGCCGAGCCGTCGCCACTCCCTCGCCTGTTTGAGGGCCTGTTCCAGCGTCCTTAGCGGAGCCTCACGTGTGCCTGCCGCCTTGTCGTTGCCGGCGGTCGTGGATACGAATATGTCGCCTGCCGGTGCCGTGAGGTGGCAGCAGAGGGCGGCTATTACGGTAATAAAAAATTTCTTCATGATTTGGTTTATTAGATATAGGTGGTTTAAGATAAGTTTCATGGTGGCGGCCGCCGTGCACTTTGACCATGCGGCCTGTTATGTTTTGCAAATGTAAGAAAAATCGCCTTAACGGCAAAAACTTTGCTCCGTTATTGCACTTGCAGGCATTGTTGAGCCTTGTCGAGGCCGTAATAAAAAACAATGCGGCGGGGTTTTGTGCCCCGCCGCATCCTGATTGAGTGATAAAATTCTAAGGTATTGTCAGTTATTTTCTTTTCTTCCTCAGTGCCCATCCTTCCTCGCTGAAGTCGGGTTCCTCGCCAACCAGCTTGACATCCTTGCCGCCGTTGTTGAAGAACTGGCGCCAGTCGTCCTTGCGTCCGCTCTCCATTGCGGCGCCCTTGTCCTTCTTGCGCTTCTTGTCCTTGCCTCCGCCGTCGTCGGCGTTGCGGCGTTTCGACTTCCTGTCGGCGTTGCCGTAGTCGTCCTTGCGTGAGCCTCCGCGCTGCGGTTTAGAGTCGCGGTCGGCATCGTTGCAGCGCACCTGGCGTCCTTTGTATATCGTTCCGTCGAGGGCGCGCATCACTTTTGCGGCGTCCTTTTCGGGCACTTCGAAGTAAGCCATCTTCGACATGAGGTCTATTGCGCCTATCTCCTGCCGGCCGCCGCGCATGTTGCGGTTGACGAACTGCATCAGTTCGCCTGGGTAGAAGCCGTCGGCCTTGCCCAGGTTTATGAACAGTCGGCGGTAGCCGGCCTCGGCCTTGTGCGTGCGCTTGCGCTCGTCGCTGGTGCGCTCCTTCTTTTTCTTGTCGCCGCGGCCGGTAGGTTTCTCTATCTCGGGTGCGTCGGCGTAGTATGCGAGGAACTTGCCGAACTCGAGGCTGACTATCTTCTTGATCACGTCTTCCTTGTCCACGTATTCGAAGTAGCGGTTGATGTCGTCCATGAAGGGTGCTATCTCCTCCTCGTTGACGTCGGTCTTGACTATCTGGTCCATCACCTTGTAGAGCTGCTTCTTGCATATCTCCTGTGCCGAGGGTATCTCCGCCTCTACGAAGTCCTTGCCTATGGTCTTCTCTATGGCCCTTATCTTCGATTTCTCCCTGGTGTGTACGATTGAGATAGACGTTCCCTTCTTGCCCGCGCGGCCTGTACGTCCGCTGCGGTGGGTGTAACTCTCGATGTCGTCGGGCAGTCCGTAGTTGATTACGTGCGTGAGGTCGTCGACGTCGAGTCCGCGTGCGGCAACGTCGGTTGCCACGAGCAGCTGTGTGAGGTGCTGGCGGAACTTCTGCATGGTGAGGTCGCGCTGCTGCTGCGAGAGGTCGCCGTGCAGCGACTCGGCGTTGTAGCCGTCGTGTATCAGCTTGTCGGCTATCTCCTGCGTCTCGCGCTTCGTGCGGCAGAATATTATGGCGAAGATTTTGGGATAGTAGTCCACGATGCGCTTAAGGGCAAGATATTTGTCCTTGGCGTTGACCATATAATATATGTGGTTGACGTGTTCGGCGCCCTCGTTGCGGCTTCCCACCACGATTTCCTTCGGGTCGGTGAGGTAGTTGCGCGCTATCTTTTCGATTTCCTTGCTCATCGTTGCCGAGAAGAGCAGCGTGTTGCGGTCCTTCGGCACGCCGGCAAGTATTTCGTCGATGCTCTCGGAGAAGCCCATGTTGAGCATCTCGTCGGCCTCGTCGAGCACGACGTTCTTCACCGCTTCGAGCTTCGCAACCCCGCGGTGCATGAGGTCAATGAGTCGTCCCGGTGTAGCAACGATTATCTGTGCGCCGTGCTTCAGGGCGCGTATCTGGTTCTCGATAGACGTTCCGCCGTAGACGGGCACGATGTTGATGCCGCTGACATATTTGGAAAAGTCCTTCAGGTCGTCGGCTATTTGCAGGCAGAGCTCGCGCGTCGGGCTTAGCACTATGGCCTGCGTCTGGCGTATGCGGGCGTCGGTGCGCTGGAGTACGGGTATGCCGAATGCCGCCGTCTTGCCTGTACCGGTTTGTGCCAGTGCTATTACGTCGTTTCTGTTACCGAGCAGATAAGGGATGACTTCTTCTTGTACGGGCATGGGTTGCTCAAAGCCCAGCTCCTCGATGGCGCGGCGAATCTCTTCGCTTACGCCTAATTCTTCAAATGTCTTCAATATAAAATAATTATGTATAAAAACTGCAGTCGGGCCAAACGTTCATGACCGTTTGGCTTTCAGCGTGCAAAGATAGTGCAAGTTGAGCGAAGTGCAAAATAAAAGCGCGAGAAACGAGCTTTTATTTTCACTTCCGAGACGCCGCCTATGTTATTCAAAGATAGTGCAAATTGAGCGAAGTGCAAAATAAAAGCGTGAGAAACGAGCTTTTATTTTCACATGCCTTTCGGCTGTTTAACACTTCCCGTGTGCCGCCTAAATATATTAAATATAGTGAAATCCGGGCTGTACGGGCATGCTTTTTGAACGACTTGGCACGGTTTTCAGTGCCACCGGTGCAGGCTTGACTGATGGTAAAATGTATATTGTTGATATTCAATGTGTTACGTACGCCTTTGCAAAAGGTAACCTTTTGCAGGGTAAAAGGTTACCTTTCAGGCTCCCGTTTGCCGCCTTTTGCACGGTAAAAGGATGCCTTTTGGAAATCAGCCTGTTTGTGGCCGTCGAGTGACCGATATTGTCTGATGTAATGCTTGAAAAGCCTTAAAATTGATTATTTTTAGCATTTAAACGTATAAAATACAATTATTATGCATCCACTTTTTTAAAAAAGTATCCAGGATGTAAATATTTGATATTCAGATAAATACATTTTTCGTGTAACATAATACATCCACTTTTTATATTTGTACCCTTTTTCAACATATTTTAAATCAATAAATTTGCGGCAGCAATATCGTGAAAATTACCTAAACAAAACCAAATGTTATAAACTTTATGAAAAAATGTAGATCATTTATTCTGACGTTATTGGTTTCGTTGGTTTCAATGACTATGTACGCGCAAGACTTTGTCTGCACGGGTACTGTTGTCGACGATGCCGGCGAGCCGATAATCGGCGCGTCTATCTTCCAGAAGGGAAGCACTAAGGGCGCAGTCTCCGACTTCAATGGAGAGTTCAAGTTAGCACAAGTGCCGGAGGGCAGTGTTATTACAATCTCGTACATTGGTTACAAGACTGTTGAGACAAAGGCTGCTTCAGGCATGCACATCGTGATGCACGAGGACAACGCTACGCTTAACGAGCTCGTCGTAGTAGGTTACGGTGTACAGAAGAAGAGCGTCGTAACAGCCTCGATAGCAAAGGTCGGCGCAGACGATTTGGCCGCAACGGCGCCTGTCCGCATGGACAACGCCTTGAAGGGCCTTGCCGCCGGCGTTACCGTCACATCATCGTCAGGCCAGCCTGGTGCCGCAGCACAGATCCGCGTGCGTGGTATCGGTACCATCAACAATTCCGACCCGCTTTACATCGTCGACGGCATGCCTATCACTGGCGGTCTCGACTACCTTAACCCGAGCGACATCGAGAGTATAGAAGTGCTCAAGGACGCCGCTTCAGGCGCAATCTACGGTGCCCGTGCAGCCAACGGTGTAATCCTTGTTACAACAAAGAGCGGTAAGGTAGGGAAGACACGCGTTAACTACAACTTCTCTTACGGGTGGCAGAATCCTTGGAGAAAGCGCGACGTGCTTAACGCTACGGATTATGCCATAATGATGAACGAGGGACGTATCAACTCGGGACAGACTCCTCTTTACAGCGATCCTTATTCTTACGGAAAGGGCACTAACTGGCAGGACGAGCTGTTCAATGACAACGCACCCGTGTCAAACCACGAAGTTACGGTTAGCGGTGCTTCTGAAAAGCTCAACTACTACCTCTCTTTGGGCTACTATACACAGGAAGGTATCATCGGCGGCAACTACGACCGTTCAAACTACAACCGTCTGACATTGCGCAGCAACACCAAGTACACGCTTTTCGACGAGAGCAAGAAGCGTAACTGGCTCAACAAGCTCGACATTACGGTGAACCTCTCTTACGCCCGCGTGAAGAGCAAGAGCATCGACGCCAACTCGCAGTGGGGCTCTCCACTGGGTAGCGCACTGGCCATGTCGCCAATCCTTACCCCGACACTTACAGGCGAAGCTGCCGACGCACAGAACGAGAAATACGCTGGAACGGCAGCTTACGTGCCCATGTATGACAAGAACGGCAACCTCTATACGCTTGCCGGTCCTGACTACAACGAAATGACCAACCCGCTGCAGAACCTTTCTCTGCCGGGCGCATCCAACTGGTCTCACAAGTTTGTCGCAAACTTCATCGGCGAGTTGCAGTTATGGGACGGACTGAGATTCCGCACTTCTTACAGCGCAGACATGTCGTTCTGGGGCAACGAGTCGTACACTCCGATATATTATCTTCGTGCAAACCAGTTCAGCGAATTCTCCAAGGCGTCTTCTGAAAGCGACCGCGGTACCGTATGGCAGATTGAAAACGTGCTCACATACGACAAGACCATCGGTGACCACACGTTCAACGTTGTGCTCGGACAGAGTGCCCTCAAGAACACTGGTTGGACCCTCGGCGGCAGCCGCAACTACTTGATTGACATCAACAAGCCATACATCGACTATGCAAACGGTCTTGCCGAAAACGGCGACCAGACTGTTTACGGCGGTTACTCCGAGCCGTACACCATGGCATCAATGTTCGCCCGACTGAGCTACAACTACGCAGAGCGTTACATGTTCCAGGCTACTGTACGCCGAGACGGTTCAAGCCGCTTCGGTTCTAACAATAGGTACGCTACATTCCCGTCGTTCTCTCTCGGATGGAACGTTACTAACGAACCTTTCATGCAGAACCGTCCTGATTGGCTTTCAAACCTCAAAGTCCGCGTAAGCTGGGGTAAGAACGGTAACGATAACATCGGTAACTTCCAGTATCTCTCACTTACTTCCGTAGACAACAACTACATCTTCGGACGTGGAGAAAATGTTGTAAATGGTATAAAGGCAAGCATCATTCCCAACCCCGACCTCAAGTGGGAAGAGTCTGAACAGACAGACATAGGTATCGACTTCGGTTTCTTCAACAACGCCCTTACCTTCACGGTTGACTACTACAAGAAGAAGACCAACGGCATGCTTATGACCCTCGCAATTCCTTCATACGTGGGAGAAAACAAACCTTACGGAAACGTGGGCGACATGGAGAACAGCGGCGTCGAGTTCGAGGCCGGATACAAGTTCAACATATCTGATGCCCACTTCAGCCTGAAGGGTAACGCCTCTTATCTTAAGAACAAGCTGATAAAGCTCGGTAACGATACCGGCTTTGCAAACTACGACAGCTTCCAGACGGCAGGTACCATTACACGCGGTGAGAACGGACAGCCGTTCCCGTTCTTCTACGGTTACAAGACTGCAGGCATTTTCCAGACACAGGAAGAAATCAATGCATACGTGAACAGTGAAGGCAAGCTCATACAGCCGGACGCTAAACCCGGATACGTCAAGTTTGTCGACATAGACGGCGACGGAGCCATAACAGCCAACGACCAGACCAAGATCGGTAAGGGCATGCCTGACTGGACATTCGGTATCAGCTTCAATGCCGACTGGCGTGGATTCGACTTCAGCATGATGTGGCAGGGTGTTGCAGGCGCAGACGTGTTTGATGCTACACGACGCATAGACATAGCCGCATCCAACCTTCCTTCATGGATGCTCAGCCGCTGGACTGGTCCCGGCACGTCAAACAAGTATCCTATGTTTATCCTCGGCGACAATGTAAACTGGGTTTCATCAGACCTCTACGTCCACGACGCATCTTACTTCCGTCTGAAGAACATACAGTTGGGTTACACTTTGCCGCAGAATCTTACTCGCAAGGCGTTTATCGAGAAACTGCGCGTGTACGTAGCAGCCGAGAACCTTATAACATTCACGAAGTACTGGGGATTCGATCCTGAGGTCGCATCAAGCGGAACGTCACTCGGAGTTGACTATGGTGTTTATCCGCAGGCACGAGTATTCACCGTAGGCTTTAATCTGAGCTTCTGATGAGGATATGGATTAATAAATCTTTATATAAACGAAAAAACGACATATCATGAAATCTAAAATATTGTTTGCATTCGGAATGCTTTCAGTGTTCACCCTGTCAGGATGTAGCGATGACTTTCTTGACCTGACACCTCCTAAGGACACGGTGGGTGAATATTTCAACACAGAGGAGCACATCGAGGAGGCTCTTGTGGCAGCTTACAATCCTCTGCAATGGCCTGACTGGGCCAATGGGTACTATTGTCCTATCAACCTGATGAGCGATATCATGGCTGACGACATCTGGGTCGGTGGTTCAAGTAAGACCGACAACCAGTTCTGGCACCTCATGATGAACTTCGAGGCCCTGCCAAACCAGACCCCCGCAGGTCTTTGGGTTGACGAATATTCAGGCGTTAAGCGTGCCAACGACGTGCTTAGCTACATCGAGAACTCGCGTGAGAACCTTAGCCAGGATTTCATCGACCAGACTTCTGCCGAGGCTCGTGTGCTCAGGGCTTACTATTACAACAATCTTTGGAAGTTCTGGGGTAACATTCCTTTCTTCATGGAGAATCTCGAGTCAATGCCGTACACTGCCACGCAGATTAAGGCCGACGAGGTTTACAATGCCGTGATTACCGACTTGAAAGAGGTTCTCGACATGAACCTGCTGCCGATGAAGGCCGACGAGGACGATCTTGGCTGTGTTACACAGGCCATGGGCTACATGCTTTACACGGAAATGGTTATGTACCAGAACGACGAGAGCAAATACGGACAGGCTCTTCAGTATATGAGGGACATCATTAACAGTGGCCTCTACGATCTGAATCCTGACTATGCCGAACTTTGGAAAGAGTCAGGCGAGTGGTGCCAGGAGTCAATCTGGGAGATCAACTACAAGTCAGAGAACGCCATCCGTTCATACGGCAATCCGCTGGCTTCAGGCGGTACGGTCCTGCCAAGGCTTATCAGCCCCAACCAATGGGTTGACGGTACGGCCGGAGTGGCAGGCGGTTGGGGCTTCTGTCCTGTCCGCACGGAGACTTACGAGCGTTACGCCGGCAACGACACGCGCCGCGATGCTACTTGCTTCAACGCTGCCGTCAACGGCGAATACAACAAGCGTTATCAGGATACAGGCTTCTTCCTGGCCAAGTATATAGCCACACCCGAGGGCAACGCCGGACAGAAGGCCGACGCCGACCTTAACTTCAACAACAACCTGAGGGTTTACCGCTATGCGGAGTGCCTGCTCAACGCAGCCGAACTGATACTTAAGACCGGAGGCGACGCAGCCGAAGCTCTTGGATATGTTAACAAGGTAAGGGAGAGGGCGCACATTGCAACCCTCGAGAGCGTGACCGAGGACATCATCATCAAGGAGCGCCAGCTCGAGTTCGTGGGCGAAGGCAAACGCTATTGGGACCTCGTACGTACGGGCAAGGCACCCCAGGTGCTTGTTCCTGACACGTATGGCTACCGCACGAACACATGGTCAGAGAGCAAGAAATACTTGCCTATACCTGACACGGAGATTTCTTCTGACCCGAACCTTAAACAAAACGATTATTAATAAACGATTAAAGTTATGAACAAGACATATAAGATATTTGGGGGTGCGCTGATGCTGCTGGGATTCACTCTCGGCTCATGTACTCCGGAAAGTTTTGACGGAGCCGAATCCAACGGCCTGCCCGACGCAGCGGCGTATGAGGAGTTTGTCCACGTAACGGTAAACCAGGAGACTAATTATGCCGTGTTCTCGTTCGACGCACAGCCCGGTGTAACGCCCGTATGGATTATCGACGGAACGAAGTATTCCACTGCCTTGGTTGACTCCCAGTTCTACCGCAAGGCCGGCGACTATGCTGTTTCAGTGCAGATAAGGAACCGCAACGGCGTGAGCGACGGCCAGATAACAAAAACCTTCCACGTTGACAAGACGAGAATAAGCGGCTTTGGCGGCTTCAAGGAAGACAGCGAGTTCAACATGTGGCGCAAGGCCACCATCGGCGACCCGTCGTTCTATTATGCCCCGGGTTGGGCGCAGATAGCTGACCCGTCTTATTCGAAGAACGGTTTTGACTATGGTGTGACCCTGCCGTCAGCCACTTCGGAAAGGTGGCAGGCCCAGATGTTCCTCGAGACCGACATCGCAACAGCTTCAGACAAGAAGTACGATTTCTCCGTAATACTTACGTCCAACACCGACCACCCGGGTGTTATGGTGAAACTTGTAGACGCTTCTGACGACAATGTTTACTATTTTGCCGACGAGGTAGAGCTGAAGGCCGGCGAGCCCAAGTGCTATTGGAAGAGCGACATGGCCGGACTTGACGTCAGCAAGCTGAAACTTGTGCTCGACTTCGGTGGAAACGCTGCAAACACTACCATCAACATCGAGAGCCTTGTGCTGAAAGACCATGCCGACGACGACGGTACCGTGCTGCCTGAGGTTGACACCGATGACACCGTTTACGACTATGACGCTGAAACCAACTTGTGGAAACCGGTTGACGACAACAACGCTTTCACAACGGAGTTCTACTATGCTCCGGGTTGGAACCAGATTGCAGACCCGGCATTCACTGCCGAGAACGGTACTTATACGGTCGTTTTGCCTGAAGCAACCTTCGAGCAGTGGCAGGCACAGGTGAAACTCTTTACCGGCATCTCGGTTGAGGCCGGCGTCAAGTACGACTTCTGCTGCACGCTGCACGCATCTGCAGCTACGAAGGGCGTTACCGTGAAACTCACTGACACGGCATCAGACGACAACTTCCTCTTCATGAAGAGGGTTGACCTCGATGCCGACGCCGACTACACATTGAAGATTCCGGCAAGCGTGATGGCTGTAGGTGCTGCCGAAAAACTGACTCTCGTAATCGACTACGGAGGCAACCCGGCTGGCCTGACGGCTTCGATAAGCAAGATAGTTCTTCAAAAAACTATCGAGTAATCCTTATAAAACCCGATGGGGAAGGGTTTGCAGCCCTTCCCCATCGGGAATTTTTATTATATGTCTTTTTAGTTGATTTTTCACCTTTCAATGACTGTTGCAGATTCCTCCGCACACTGTCGATGACGCGTGGCACGGTCTCCGCGGTGCGCGCCTGCAATGAGCGTGAGGCGCGTCTGTGGCGGCTGTATTTGCAAAAGGCCGTAAACGGGGTTGCAAAAGGCCACCTTTTACAAGCTGAAAGGCCACCTTTTGGGAACTAAAAGGTTACCTTTTGCAAAGTGCTGACAATCATACAGTTGCGTGAACGCCGGAAACACAGGCGGGAATCTTTGCAAGAAACATTTGAGAAACATTATCCGAAGTATGAAAAAATACATTATTGTTACCATCTTTTCAGTGTTCGCCCTTACCTCGTCAAGTTGCAGCAGCGACGACGACGGTGCTGCCGGGTCTGCCGTATCGTTGACATGCTCGCCGGATGAGATTGCGGCAACGGCTGAAGGAGGCACTTATACCATAGACGTGAAAACAAGCGGGAAGGGATGGACGGCATACCCTTCTGATACGTGGATGAGCCTAAGCCTCGACGGAACCACCGGCAATAGCGGCACGGTGACGCTCAGCGTAAGCGCCAATGGCGGGCAGGGCGCACGCTCGGGCATCGTGGTTGTGCGTTCGGGCACCGTGCGCGATACGGTAAGAGTAAGCCAGCTTGCCAACATCAGCGTGACCGAGACCTCGGTTTATGCGCTTTCGTCGGGCGGCACTTTCAATGTGGGAGTTAGTTCGCAAGGCAGTTTCACCGCCTCTGCCGACGTTGCTTGGATAAAGGCTACCGCCTCAGCCGACGCAGTAAGCATCGAGGTAGAGCCAAGTACGGCGCTCAAGTCGCGCTCGGGCAAGGTAACTGTTACATCGGCCGACGGTTCGCAGCAGATAGAAGTGACGCAGGAGTCGGCCCCCGACAATAGCATAACCACCCCCGAGGGCTACAGCCTGGTTTGGAACGACGAGTTCGACCAGGGCACGACGCTCAACACCACAAGCTGGACGCACGAGGAGCAAGGGCCGGGTTGGGTCAACAACGAGCTTCAGACCTACGTTAACGGCCAGGCGGCAGGCCGCCGCGTGACCGAGCTTTCTGACGGGAAGCTCAACATAAACTGCTTCAAGGCCGGTTCGACCATTTATTCGGGACGTGTTTACGCCAATGTAGGCACAGGCTGGAAGTACGGCTGGTTTGAGGCAAGGATAAAGCTACCCAAGGGCAAAGGCACATGGCCGGCATTCTGGATGATGCCCGTAGCTGGCGGACAATGGCCAGGATGCGGCGAGATTGACATCATGGAAGAAGTCGGAGCCGACCCCGGCGACGTTTCGGCCACGATACATTGCAATAAATACAACAACACTGGCACGTCGATAGAGCATGCCACGTTGAATGTGCCCGACGCTGAAGACGAGTTCCATGTTTACGCCTGCGAGTGGACTCCTGACAATTTGAAGTTTTATGTGGACGGCAAGATGATTCTCGACTATGCCAACGACGGCACAGGCCTTGACGCATGGCCTTTCGACCAGCCGTTCTATGTCATACTGAACCTCGCATGGGGAGGCAGCTGGGGTGGCTACAAAGGCACCGACGACAGTGCGCTGCCAACAACCATGAAGGTCGATTATGTGCGCGTGTTCCAAAAATAAACGCCAAACACCTGCCGCGCACGGCGTAGCTAACGCACGGTTATGCGTGCGGCGGTGCCTGCCGTAAAGTGCGGCGGGTGGCAACACAACATCAAGACAAATGAAGAAGCTTATATTTACATTGTCGCTGCTCGTCATTGCGGTTGCTACCGCGGCTGCTGCCTCCGGCCGTTTCGTCCGCGTCGAGGGCGAGAACCTCGTCAAGCCCGACGGCACCAAGCTCTATATTACGGGCACCAACCTGGGCAACTGGCTCAACCCCGAGGGCTACATGTTCGGTTTCCAGAAGACCAACTGCGAGTGGATGATCGACCTTATGCTAAAGGAGATGGTCGGACCGGATGAGGCCGCAGCCTTCTGGCGTGTCTTCAAGGACAACTACATCACGCGCGACGACATCCGCTACATAGCCTCGACAGGTGCCAACACTATTCGCCTGCCGTTCAACTACAAGCTCTTCACCGACGAAGACTACATGGGCCTATCCGCCGCACAGGACGGTTTCGCCCGTGTCGACAGCGTAGTGGAGTGGTGCAGGGAGAGCGGTCTTTATCTGATTCTTGACATGCACGACTGCCCCGGAGGCCAGACCGGCGACAACATAGACAACGGACACGGCTATCCGTGGCTTTTCGAGAGCGAGACGAGCCAGCAACTGTTCATCAAGGTGTGGTGCGACATAGCCAAGCGCTACAAGGACGAGCCCGTCATCCTCGGCTACGAGCTGATGAACGAGCCGATAGCCCACTACTTCGAGAACAAGGCCGAGCTCAACAAGAAGCTCGAACCGCTCTACAAGCGCACGGTTAAGGCCATACGCGAGATTGACAAAAACCACGTCATACTGCTCGGCGGTGCGCAGTGGAACAGCGATTTTAGCATGTTTGCCGACTGGAAGTTCGACTCGAACATCATGTATACGTGCCACCGTTACGGCAGTCCGGCCACGGCTGAGGCCATCAAGAGCTACATCGACTTCCGCGACAAGACCGGCCTGCCCATGTACATGGGCGAGCTGGGGCACAACACAGACCAGTGGCAGGCCGACTTCGTGAAGACTCTCCGCGACAACAACATCGGCTATACCTTCTGGCCGTACAAGAAGGTGGACAACTCCTGCATGAACGCCGTTGTCCGCCCTGAGGGCTGGGACAGCGTAGTAGTCAAGTTCTCCGAGGCCGTGCGCACAACGTTTGCCGACATCCGCGCCGCCCGTCCGTCGCAGGCCGAGGCACGCCGCATACTTGCGCAGTACCTTGAGAACATCAAGTTCGCCAACTGCCGTCCGCAGACGTCTTACATAAAGTCGATAGGCCTCAAGGCCGAATAATTTCCGGCTAAAGCCAACTAACAATGACCTAACAATAATAAAGATAATGAAAAAGACAATTACAACGGCCGTTTTCGCGGTGTTCACCTCCGCGATGGCCATGGCTCAGGCCGTCCCCGTATACCTCGACGAGTCCAAGCCGATTGAAGAGCGCGTCGAAGACGCCCTCAAGCGCATGACCCTTGACGAGAAAATCGCCGTCATCCATGCACAGAGCAAGTTCAGTTCGCCCGGCGTGGCACGCCTCGGCATGCCCGACTTCTGGACCGACGACGGCCCCCACGGCGTCCGTCCCGACGTGCTTTGGGACGAATGGATGCAGGCCGGGCAGACTAACGACTCGTGCGTTGCCTTCCCCGCGCTTACGTGTCTTGCCGCAACGTGGAATCCGCAGATGGCCGTCGACTACGGAAAGGCCCTCGGCGAGGAAGCCCTCTACCGTGGCAAGGACATGATTCTCGGTCCCGGTGTCAACATACTGCGCACCCCTCTGGGTGGCCGCAACTTCGAGTACATGGGCGAAGACCCGTATCTTGCTTCGCGCATGGTAGTCCCCTACATCCAAGGACTCCAGTCCAACGGTGTCGCTGCGTGCGTTAAGCACTTCGCGTTGAACAACGACGAGGAGTACCGCAACCAGGTTAACGTCATCGTTGACGACCGCGCGCTTTACGAAATCTATCTTCCAGCGTTCAAGGCAGCCGTCACCGAAGGCCACGTATGGGGCCTCATGGGCGCCTACAACCTGTACAAGAACCAGCACAACTGCCACAACAAGTACCTGCTCTGCGACATTCTGAAGGGCGAGTGGGGTTATGACGGCGTGGTAGTGTCAGACTGGGGCGGCGCGCACGACACACGCCAGTCGGTAGAGAACGGACTCGACATGGAGTTCGGCACATGGACCGACGGCCTTTCGTTTGGCGCTTCAAACGCATACGACAACTACTATCTTGCCCGTCCTTACCGCGACATGATACTGAAAGGCCAGTATTCAACCAAGGAACTTGACGACAAGGTGCGCCGAGTGCTTCGTCTGTTCTTCCGTACAACGATGAGAACCGACCGCGGTAACGGCTTTATGAATTCCGAGGCACACTATGCTACAGCCCGAAGAATAGCCGGCGACGGCATCGTGCTGCTCAAGAACGACGGCAACCTGTTGCCCCTCGACACCACGAAGGCGCTCCGCGTGCTCGTTGTTGGCGAGAATGCAATCAAGATGATGACCGTAGGCGGAGGCAGTTCGTCACTGAAAGTTCAGCGCGAGACCCTTCCCCTCGAGGGCATGCGCGAGTATCTGGGCGACAAGATAAAGGTTGAGTACGCCCGCGGATACGTCGGCGACACCACCGGCGAGTACAACGGCGTGGTAGCCAAGCAGAAGCTGTACGACACCCGCTCGGCCGACGAGCTGATAGCCGAGGCCGTAGAGAAGGCAAAGAACGCCGACTGCGTGGTATTCTTCGGAGGTCTTAACAAGAGCGACTACCAGGATGCCGAGGGCCACGACCGCAAGGAGTACGGCCTGCCGTACGGACAGGACCGCGTGGTCGAGGCACTTGCCAAGGCAAACAAGAACCTCGTGTTCGTCAACATATCAGGAAATCCCGTGGCCATGCCGTGGAAAAACCAGGTGAAGGCCATCGTCCAGGGCTGGTTCCTCGGCTCTACTGCGGGCGAAGCCCTTGCCGACGTGCTTACGGGACGTGTCAACCCGTCGGGCAAGCTGCCTTATACATGGTGGCAGAAGCTCAACGACGTGCCTGCACACAAGCTCAACACTTATCCCGGAACATGGCGCAAGGACGAGAAGATAATTGACGAGGAGTACAAGGAAGGCATCTTCGTTGGCTACCGCTGGGTTGACAAGGAGAAGGTTGCGCCCCTCTTCGCCTTCGGCCACGGCCTTAGCTACACCACGTTCAAGATAGGCAAGGCCACCGCAGACAAGGCCAAGCTTGCACAGGGCGACAGCATTACCTTCACCGTAAGCGTTGAGAACACCGGCACGAAGGCCGGCGCCGAGGTGGTACAGCTCTACGTGCGCGACTGCAAGTCGTCATTGGTGCGCCCCTACAAAGAGCTCAAGGCCTTCAAGAAAGTTTACCTGAAGCCGGGCGAAGTGAAGGAAGTCAAGCTGACCATCGGCACCGACGCGCTCAGCTTCTTCGACGACAAGGCCCACAAGTGGACTGCCGAGCCGGGCGACTTCGAGGCCCTTATAGGCAACTCTTCAGACAACCTGAAGCAGAAAGTGAAATTTGTTTTAATGTAATACCATGACGATGCCGGTCGGAAGCTTATGTTGCCGGCCGGCATCAATTTGTTTACTGTAAAATAACATTACAATGAAAGCAATAAGAAAAGCATTGACCGTAGCGGCCTCTTGCGTGTTTGCGTTGGCAGCCACGGCTCAAGACGCCAAGATGGACAAGTTCGTCAGCGACCTCATGTCGCGCATGACGCTCCAGGAAAAGATAGGCCAGCTCAACCTCCAGGTGGCCGGCGACATCACCACCGGACAGGCACAGGACACCCAGGTGGCCGGCCTTGTCAAGGAAGGAAAGATGGGCGGAGTGTTCAACCTGAAGGGAGTAGAGAAGATAAAGGCGCTCCAGAAGATAGCCGTTGAGCAGAGCCGTCTGGGCATTCCGCTGCTTGTCGGCATGGACGTAATCCACGGTTACGAGACGATATTCCCCATTCCGTTCGCCCTTTCGTGCAGCTGGGACTTGGCTGCCATTGAAGAGGCGGCGCGCATAGCCGCCAAGGAGGCTTCAGCCGACGGCATCAACTGGGTCTACAGTCCTATGGTCGACATCTGCGTGGACGCCCGTTGGGGCCGCATATCAGAGGGTAACGGCGAAGACCCGTACCTCGGCGCGCAGATAGCAGGCGCAATGATACGCGGATACCAGGGCGACTACTCGAGCCGCGAGAACGTAATGGCCTGCATGAAGCACTTCGCTCTCTACGGTGCGGTAGAGTCGGGACGCGACTACAACACCGTAGACATGAGCCGGCTGAGGATGTACAACCAGTACTTCCCGCCTTACAAGGCAGCCATCGAGGCGGGAGCGGGCAGCGTGATGTCGTCGTTCAACATTGTCGACGGCGTTCCCGCAACGGCCAACAAGTGGCTTCTCGACGATGTTCTGCGCAAGCAGTGGCAGTTTGACGGCTTCGTAGCCACCGACTACGGCTCGATAGGCGAGATGATGCCCCACGGCGTGGGAGGCGACCTCAAGCGGGCATCCGTGCTGGCGCTCAACGCCGGCACCGACATGGACATGTGCTCTATGGGCTTCCTCGGCACGCTGGAGCAGTCGGTAAAGGACGGTACAGTGAGCGAGGAAACTATCAACACGGCCTGCCGCCGCGTGCTCGAGGCAAAGTACAAGCTGGGCCTTTTTGCCGACCCTTACAAATACTGCGACACCAAACGCCCGAAGAAAGACATCTTCACCGCCGACAACCGTGCCGCCGCACGCCGCATAGCAGCCGAGACCTTCGTGCTGCTTAAGAACCAGGACAACCTGCTTCCGCTCAAGCGCGAGGGCAAGATAGCCCTAATAGGTCCGCTTGCCGACACCCGTGCCAACATGGCCGGCACATGGTGCGTGGCCTACACGCCCGACAAGTACTCGACGCTTAAGGAAGGATTCGAGCGCGCCCTCAAAGGCAAGGCAGAACTCCTGTACGCCCAGGGCTGCAACCTTATGGCTGACGCTGAACGCCAGCGCGCCGCAGAGTTCGGCAAGACCATCAACCGCGGCGACGACGCAGCCCTCAAGGCCGAAGCCCTTGCCGTGGCTGCCAAGGCCGACGTCATAATATGCGCTATGGGCGAGAGCGCCGAAATGTCAGGCGAGTGCGCCAGCCGTTCAGACCTGCGCCTGCCCGACGTACAGCGCGAGCTGCTCGCCGAGCTTGTCAAGCTGGGCAAGCCCGTGGTCATGCTCAACTTCTCAGGCCGTCCCACAGTACTCACATGGGAGCAGGACAACGTCGACGCAATACTCAACGTATGGTTCGGAGGCAGCGAGGCTGCCGACGCCATCTGCGACGTGGTCTTCGGCGACGTAGCCCCGAGCGGACGCCTTACCATGACTTTCCCGCGCACTACAGGCCAGCTGCCCATGTACTACAACCACCTGAACACCGGCCGCCCCGTACCCGAGGGCACAAAGGAGTTCCGCAAGTACGCATCCAACTGGCTCGACGTGGTCAACGACCCGCTCTATCCCTTCGGCTACGGCCTCAGTTACACCACCTTCAGCTACGGCAAGCTTTCGGTTACAGGTTCTGGCCGCAACTTCAAGGCCACCGTCACCGTGACCAACACCGGCTCGAAGGACGCCTGCGAGGTGGTGCAGCTCTACATGCACGACCCCGTTGCCTCGATAGCACGCCCCGTCAAGGAACTTAAAGGCTTCAGGCGCATCATGCTCAAGGCAGGCGAGACCAAGGAAGTGACCTTCGACATCACCGAGAAAGACCTCTCATACTACGACGCCGATGGCCGTCAGGTATTCGAGCCGGGCAAGTTTGACATCATGCTCGGACACGACAGCCGCTCGCTCCAGACCGTAAGCATCACGGCTGAATAAACCGCCGGTGTAACACACTGGAATACAACGCATTATAAAAGGCCGCCTTTTGCACTGCAAAAGGCGGCCTTTTAGCGTGCAAAACATTACCTTTTGCAGCGCAAAAGGTAACCTTTGGCAAAAACAGTGGCTTAAGTTTTGTTAATTCACGATATTGTCTTATCTTTGCAATATGTTGCATTGTTATTGGTTTCACTAGGAAACGATACCGTTATGAGGATTCTTATATTGTTTTTTCTGGTGTTGGCTCCGCTGGTTGATGCTGTTGCCGCCACCCGTGTCGACTCCCTTTACAGGTGTCTCGACGCGGCCATAGCCGATTCTTCAGCGTTCATAGCCAAGCGCGAAGACGCCATACGCCGCATACGTGACAAGTACGTGCACACGGGCGAAGCCTCTACACGCTACGTCGTCGCGCTCGAACTATACGAGGAGTACAAGCCATTCATGAACGACTCAGCCCTGGCTTGGCTGGGACGGGCCCGCGACGAGGCACGCAGATGCGGCGACAGGGCGGGCGAGAACCGCTGCCTTGCGCTTACGGCCTACCAGTGTTCAAACACGGGCATGTACACCGAGGCCGTCGACATACTGTCTTCCATAGACAAGTCGGTACTTGGCCGCGACGGCCTTGTTGACTATTACATGGCCTACAACCACCTATACGGCGAACTGGGATATTACTGCAAGGTGCGTTACCTTAAGGATAAGTACTTCGCTTTGGCGCACGTCTACGCCGACTCGCTCCTTGCCGTTGCCGCTCCAGACAGCGACATACGCCTGCAACTGCTTGAGACCACTGCCTATAACGAGGGCGACTACGCCAAGGCATTGCGCTACAACGACATGCGCCTCAAGCTTGCCATGAAGGAATCGCACCGCATGGCCATCGTGGCCTTCTACCGTTACCTCGACTACAAGATGCTCGGCGACACTGACGAGTGGACATACTGGCTCGCCATGTCAGCCTTGCTCGACGTGCGCAACGCCGTCATGGACCAGGCCGCGCTGTGGGAACTGGCCAACAGCATGTATTCGCGCGGCGAGATAGAGCGTTCGTACCGCTACATAAACTTCGCCTCCGCCTGCGCCTCCAAGTTCAGCACGAGGCTCCGCAACCAGCAGATAACGCCCGTGATGCAGGTCATCGACAACATGTACCAGATGCAGAGCAAGCGCGAGAACACATACCTCAAGGCGGCCATCGTGCTTACCGGCGTGTTCATGCTCATAGTGCTGGCCTTCCTTGTCTACCTTACCCGCCAGCGTCGGCGCCTCACACAGGCGCAAACCGAGCTGAGCCGCAAGAACGAACAGCTGACCAGGCTCAACAGCGAGATGAAGCAGACGCTCGACAGTCTCGACACCTCAAACCGCCGCCTCACCGCAACCGGCAACCATCTTAACGATGCCGTGGCGAACCTGGACGAGAGCAACCGCGTCAAGGAGAAGTACATTGGCCTCTTCCTACGCCAGTGCTCGTCATACATAGACCGCATGGACGCCATGCGCCGCGACGTGTTCACCATGCTCAAGGCCAAGCGTTACGCCGAGCTTTACGACATGGTGAAGAACCACGACTTTCGCGACAAGGAGCAGGAGGAGTTGTTCGAGATATTCGACTCCACGTTCATACGCCTCTTCCCGACGTTCGTCGACGAGTTCAACCAGCTTCTCAATCCCGACAGCCGCATCTCGCTGCCCGACCAGGCCAAGCTTACCACGGGCATACGCATCTTCGCCCTGATACGCCTCGGCATCGACGACAGCTCCAAGATAGCCGAGTTCCTGCACTATTCGGTCAACACCATCTATAACTACCGCGCCAAGATAAAGAACGGCGCGGCCGTAAACCGCGAGGATTTCGAGGACCTTGTCAAGGCCATCGGCTTGCCCAAGGGCGTGGTTGAATAGCCGCGGGCGGCAAAACATGATAACAACAAGCAATAATGAAAATAGCAGTATTCTGTTCGGCAAACTCTGATATAGACGCCGGATATTTCAAAGTGACTGAAGAACTCGGCCGCTGGATAGGTTCCAACGGCCATACGCTCGTGTTCGGCGGATGCAATTTAGGGCTTATGGAGTGCGTGGCACGCGCCGTGCGACAGGCCGGCGGCACTACCATAGGCGTGGTGCCATCTATAATAGAGCGCGGCGGCAAGGCCAGTCCGAGCATGGACGTATGCATACCCTGCGACAACCTGAGCGACCGCAAGGACCTCATGCTCGCCCAATGCGACGCCGCCGTGGCGCTGCCCGGCGGCCTGGGCACGCTCGACGAGGTGTTCACCATGGCCGCGTCGGCCACCATAGGCTACCACCACAAGCCCGTGATACTGCTCAATGCAGGCGGTTTCTGGGACACGCTCATAGCCCTTCTCGACGACCTCCAGCTCAAGGGAGTGGTCAGGGGGCAGTGGCGCGACATAATAAAAGAAGCCGCCGGCGTCGACGACGCCATACGGCTTCTTCAGGATATTTAGCCTTGCGGCAGGCAAGACCGTGTCGGCTCCGCCTTTGCGGAGCCTTTTTTGCGTCTTGTCCGCACGCCTTATTTCACGTCAGCAAGTTTCTTTCCGAATATCTTGTTTACCACTATGGCCACAGCACCGTCGCCCGTCACGTTGCAGGCCGTTCCGAAGCTGTCCATCGCTATGTACAGGGCAATCATCAAAGCCTGTTCCTGCTCGCCGAAACCGAGCACCGACGCCAGCGGCGCCAGTGCCGCCATGATTGCCCCTCCGGGCACTCCCGGCGCGGCGACCATCATTATCGACAGCAGCAGGATGAAGCCCGTGAACAGCATCGGGTCGTGGGGCATGCCCTTCAGGATGCAGATTGTAAGCGCGCAGGCCACAATCTTCATCACCGACCCCGACATGTGGATGGTAGCGCAGAGCGGAACGGTGAATCCGGCCACGTCCTTGCCCACGCCGTTAAGCTCGGTCTGCTTCAGCGTTACGGGTATGGTCGCTGCCGAAGACGACGTGCCCAGGGCCGTGAAATACGCCGGCAGCATGCGCCAGAGCAGTTTCAGAGGGTTGCGGCGCGTCAGCATTCCGGCCACGCAGAACTGGTAGAGCAGTATTATTATGTGCAGTGCGAAGATTACGACGATAATCTTTGCAAACACCGTCATTATCGAATAAGCCTCTCCGTTGGCCGTCATGTTGAGGAAGATACCGAAAATGTAAGGCGGCAGCAGCGGAATTATCGCCTTGCCGATAACCTTCCCTATAATCTCCATAAGCTCGTCGGCGCCCTTCTTCAGCACCTCCGATTTGCCGTAGGCGATGCCCAGTCCCATCATGAACGACAGCACCAGGGCGCTCATTACGTCGAGGATTGGCGGAATCTTGATGGTGAAGTACGGTTCTATGGCTTCGCCGACGCCGCCTGTCGCGGCAGCCGTCAGTCCCTCGGTCATGGCCGGAAAGAGCACGCTGCCAGTGCCGTAGGCCAGCAGTCCGCAAAATACCGTGTCGGCGTAGGCTATGCCCACCGTTACAAGAAGCATCTTGCCTGCCGAGTTGCCGATGCCCGCAATGGCCGGAGTGACCAGACCCACGATGATGATTGGTATGAGGAAGCCGAGAAACTGGCTGAATATTGCGTTGAAGGTCATGAACGGCCGTATCCATGGCTCGGTGAACACGTTGCCCAGCAAAACGCCCAACGCTATGGCAACGATAATCCGGGGCAGCAGCCCGAAGCGTGTTTTTTTCATGTATGTTTAAGGTTTTTGATGATAAATGCAAACCGGCCGCCCTGTGCCGGCCGCCGGCTTGCATGCCTGAAGGTTACTGCCTGTCCTGCTTGAGCCTTTCGGCCATGGCGCGTCCGAGCGCCTCGCACTGTGCGAAAGAGTCCTCCTTGAGGCTCTGCTTCATCTCTACGGGAGTGCCTACGGCCTCGAATTTCAGGTGAGTCTCGTTCCAGTGGTGTATGCGTTCGACGGCTTTGCCTGCCCAGGCATAGCTTCCGAACCAGCCTATATAGTGCCTGTTCTTGATGTCCTTGCCTGCAATCTCGCTCAGCAATACCTCCATTTCGTGGTAAAGTCCGGCGTTGTAGGTCGGCGCTCCGACAATAAGTCCGCGGTAGCGGAAGATGTCGCGCAGTATGTAAGAGTGGTGCGTCTTGGACACGTTGTACATTACGATGTTCTTGATGCCTGCCTGGCTGGCCGCGCGGGCTATCACCTCGGCCATGCGCTCAGTGTTGCCGTACATCGTTCCGTAGCATATTACGATGCCTTCTTCGGTCTCGTAGCGGCTGAGACGGTCGTATATGCCTATCACTTTGCTGATATGCTCGTGCCATACGGGGCCGTGTGTAGAGCAGATGTAGTCCAGCTGCACTCCCTCCAGTTTCTTCAGGGCGTTCTGCACGGGTGTTCCGTACTTGCCGACGATGTTCGAATAGTAGCGTACCATCTCCAGCCAGAACGTGTCGCAGTTGATTTCAGAATCTATTATGCCGCCGTTGAGCGCGCCGAAGCAGCCGAACGCATCGCCGGAGAACAGCGTGTTGGTGGTCGTGTCGAGTGTCACCATCGTCTCGGGCCAGTGTACCATAGGCGTCAGCACGAACGTAAGCTCGTGGCGTCCGAGGCTGAGTTTAGAGCCGTTCTTCACCTCCACCTCGTCGGTAGTTATGCCGTAGAAGCCGTCAATCATGCCGAACGTCTTCTTGTTGGCAACGATCTTTACGCCAGGATAGTACTTGCGTATCAGTTCTATGGCACCGCTGTGGTCGGGTTCCATGTGGTTTATCACGAGATAGTCAATCTGCCTGTCGCCCAGTATTTCACGTATGTTCTTGAGGTATGGCATGAAGAAGTCAACCTCCACTGTGTCGATGAGGCACACTTTCTCGTCGTCGATGAGGTAGGAGTTGTATGAAACTCCGTTAGGCAGCGGCCACAAGCCCTCGAAGAGCTCCTTGTTGCGGTCGTTTACGCCTACATAATAGATTTTGTCGGTAATCTCTATCATTGTTGTTTTTATTTTGGTTGTTGTCTTATTCGTTTTTGTACAGTCCGTCCTTCATGGCCTGGCCGAAGCCGGTGTCAATCGAGTTGCCTATGCTCTTGCAGCAGTTGGCTGAGAAGGCGAGGGCGCAGCTTATTATCTTGTCCCATGTCTCTTCGGCTATCGGGCCGTCCATGGCGTCGCGGGTTACGCCGTAGCGCACCAGTCCGTACACCAGTCCGGCGTTGAAGTTGTCGCCCGCGCCTATGGTGCTTACCGTGTCCGTGGCGTTCACGGGGTAGCTCTTCTTCAGTCCGCCGTCGCCGCGCAGCTCCACGTTGCCCGCCCCGTCGGTGTAGACGAACTTCTTGCAGTAGAACGAAATCTCCGAGTTGTACACCTTGTCGGGCGTGTCCATGCCGTACATCACGTTGAAGTCTTCGCGGCTGCCGCGCACAATGTCGGCGTATTCGAAGTTCTCCAGTATGTTGGGCGTCAGCTTCATCACCTCGTCGGCGTGCGCCGCACGGAAGTTAACGTCATAGTATATTATCGCCCCTTTGTCCCTCGCGGCGTTGAGCAGGGCTGCCACCTGCGGGCGTATTACGGGGTTGACGGCGTAGTACGAGCCTATCATAACTATGTCGTCGCGGTTTATTTCGGGCGTCAGGTAGTCGAGCCTGTCGTGCGGATGGTCTTTGTAGAATATGTATTCGGCGTCGTTCTTTTCGTTGAGGAACGCCAGCGACACGGGCGACTTGGTGCCCTTGTACGAGTTGACGTTCGACGCGTCGACCCCGTTTTCCTTCAGGAAGGCCACCGTCCTCTGTCCTATGCGGTCGTAGCCCACCTCGCTTACGAAGGCTGCCGGCACCCCGGCGCGCCCCAGTGAAATCATGCCGTTGTAGACAGAGCCGCCCGGCACGGCGCTCACGGGCTGCCCGTTTTTGAATATTATGTCGAGTACTGTTTCGCCTATTCCGATAACTTTGCGCATTGTCTTGCTTTTTTTATAAAGTCTTGTTTGTGGCGCAAAGATACTAAAAGGCGGGCGCAAAGCCAAAAAATTAAAACGTAGTTTTAAGATTTTTTACTTTGCCGGGCGGCATTTATCTTATGAAAAGAAACTAAAAATTTGCTTTTTATGCAGTTAACGGTGGCATAAAGTCGTGAAAATCATATAATTTTGCACCTCGGATTATGAAATACAATACTCACACTTTAAGCAACGGGCTGCGCGTCATCCACCTTGCGTCGGCGTCGCCCGTGGTATATTGCGGCTACGCCATCTGCGCCGGCACGCGCGACGAGCTGCCGGGCGAGGAGGGACTGGCGCATTTTTGCGAACATACGACCTTCAAGGGCACGGAGCGCCGCCGCTCCATGCAGATACTGAACAGCCTCGAGAGCGTCGGCGGCGACCTCAACGCCTTCACCAACAAGGAGGACACGGTGTTCTATTCGGCCATACTCAAGGAGCACCTGCCGCGCGCCGTCGACCTGCTTTCAGACATAGTGCTGCACAGCACCTATCCGCAGGCCGAGCTGGACAAGGAAATCGAGGTGGTGTGCGACGAGATAGAGTGCTACAACGACTCGCCGGCGGAGCTTATTTACGACAAGTTCGAGAACATGATATTCGACGGCCATCCCCTCGGACACAACATCCTGGGCGAGTCGGAGCGTCTCAGGCAGTACACGTCTGACGACACACTGCGCTTCACTCGCAAGTTCTACCGTCCCGACAACGCCGTGTTCTTCGCCTCGGGCGATATCAGTTTCGACCGCCTTGTGCGCCTGCTCGAAAAGGCCACGGCCGGCTTCGCGCCCAGCGCCCCGCGTTCGGGCAAGGGCAGGGGAGCGACCCTTCCGGCATACGTCCCCCGTGAAGAGGTTGTCAGCCGGGGCACCCACCAGGCACACGTGATGATAGGCAACCGTGCGTATGACGTGCACGACCGCCGCCGCTTCATACTGTATCTGATGAACAACATGCTCGGAGGTCCCGGCATGAACGCCCGCCTGAACATAGCCCTGAGGGAGAAGAACGGACTGGTGTACACCGTCGACAGCTCGATGGTGAGCTATTCGGACACCGGCCTTTGGTGTACATACTTCGGATGCGACCCCCACGACGTTAAGAAATGCCGCCGCCTCGTGGCGCGCGAGCTTGACAAGCTGGCCTCGAAGCCTTTGTCTGCCACCGCCCTTGCCGCCGCAAAGCGCCAGATAAAGGGGCAGATAGGCGTGGCGTGCGACAACCGCGAAAACTTCGCCCTCGACTTCGGCCGCAGCTACCTGCACCACGGCATAGAGAAAGACGTGGCAAGGCTGATGGCGCGTGTCGACGAGGTGACGGCTGAAGACATGCAGGCCGTGGCACGCGAGATATTCGACAAGGACAGGCTTACCACGCTTATGTTCGTATAGAATAAGCGCATTGGTAAGTGCTTGATATTCAAACCGTTACTAAAAGGCTACCTTTTGCGTTGTAAAACATGGCCTTTTACCGCCTGAAAGGTAACCTTTTGGAAAACGGCAGTCCACCGCCTGCCGTTATGACAGCTTTTTGCGCTATTTCCCTCGCTTTTATTTTGCATTTCCCTCGGCTTGCACTATCTTTTGATAAGACAGGCTGCGTTTCGGAAATGAAAATAAAAACTCGTTTCCCTCGCTTTTATTTTGCATTTCTCTCAACTTGCACTATCTTTGCAAATTGTATGGTGCTAAATTACATTTGGATAGCATTCTTCCTGATAGCCTTTGTCATAGGGCTTGTAAGGCTTGTGTTCATGGGCGACACCGAGGTGTTTCCGGCCATGATGAACTCCACGTTCAGCTCGGCCAAGACCGCCTTCGAGATATCGCTCGGACTTACCGGCGTGCTGTCGCTGTGGCTCGGCGTTATGAAGATAGGCGAGCGAGGAGGCGTAGTCAACGCCCTGGCGCGCGTGCTTAGTCCGGTGTTCACCAAGCTATTTCCCGACATACCGAAGGGCCATCCGGCCACAGGTTCGATATTCATGAACATCGCCGCCAACATGCTCGGTCTCGACAATGCCGCCACTCCGCTCGGACTGAAGGCAATGGAGCAGCTGCAAAGCCTTAACACGAAGAAGGACACGGCCACCAACCCGATGATAATGTTCCTCGTGCTCAACACGTCGGGACTTACCATCATCCCCGTTTCCATCCTCGTCTACCGTGCCCAGCTCGGCGCGGCACAGCCCACCGACGTGTTCATACCCATACTCATAGCCACCTTCGTGTCCACGCTTGCCGGCATAATAATCACCAGCCTGTACCAGCGCATCAACCTGCTCAACCGCGTAATGCTGCTAACGCTTGGCGGCATGAGCCTCGTGGTGGCTTCGGTCATCTGGCTTTTCGGCTCGATGGACAAGGAGCAGATGAACATAGTCAGCACCTCGGCTGCCAACATACTGCTGATGTGCGTCATAGTGGGCTTCATCCTGGCCGGCGTGAGGAAGCGCGTCAACGTCTACGACGCCTTCATCGAGGGCGCAAAGGACGGCTTTTCAACGGCCGTGCGCATAATTCCCTACCTTGTGGCGATACTCGTTAGCATTGGCGTATTCCGCGCTTCGGGCGCAATGGACGCCGTTGTCGACGGCGTTAAGTGGACGGTCGAGGCACTGGGTGGCGACACCGAGTTCGTCGGCGCGTTGCCCACTGCAATAATGAAGCCCCTCTCGGGCAGCGGCGCGCGCGGCATGATGGTCGACGCCATGACAACCTACGGCGCCGACTCGTTCGTCGGCCGCCTCAGCTGCATATTCCAGGGCTCCACCGATACGACGTTCTACATACTCGCGGTCTACTTCGGCAGCGTCGGCGTGCGCTACACCCGCCATGCCGTTGCCTGCGGCCTGCTGGCCGACTTGGCCGGAGTCATTGCGGCGATAGCCGTGTGCTACCTGTTCTTCTGACGGCTGGTGCCGCGGCGAAGGACGTAAGACGGCGTTGCCGTTAGCACGGTTGCGGTGGCGCGACGGTAGGTGCTTATATGATAGTTACAACTTATACAGAATATTATGGCTAATCTTAAAAGCCTTGCAAAAGACACTGCTATTTACGGTCTGAGCAGCATCGTCGGGCGTTTTCTCAACTATCTGCTCGTTCCGCTTTACACGGCAACGCTGTCGGCGGCCGACGGCGGCTACGGCGTTATAACCAACGTCTATGCCTATACGGCGCTGCTGCTCGTCATACTGACCTACGGCATGGAGACCACTTTCTTCCGTTTCGCCAACAAGGAGGGCGAAGACCCGCAGAAAGTCTACTCCACCACGCTCGTGTCGGTCGGCTTCACGTCGCTCCTGTTCATAGTGCTCGTGCTGTCGTTCATCTCGCCCATATCCTCTTTCATGGGCTATGCCGACCACCCGTCGTACGTGTGGGTAATGGCGGTTACGGTCGCCCTCGACGCGTTCCAGTGCATACCGTTCGCCTATTTGAGGTATAAGAAGCGGCCTATAAAGTTCGCCGCGCTCAAGCTGGCCAACATCGTGATGTCCATCGCGCTCAACCTGGTGTTCTTCCTCGCCCTTCCCGCGTGGTACGAAAGCACCGGCGGCGAAGGTCTCGCAGGCGCAATCTATTCGCCCGGGGTGGGCGTCGGCTACGCCTTCTACATCAACCTGTTCTGCACGGGCATAATGACGCTCTTCCTTGTAAAGGAACTTACGGGCTTCAAGTACGTGTTCGACCGTGCCCTGTTGCGGCGCATGCTCGGCTACAGCTGGCCCATACTGGTGCTCGGAATTGCCGGAATACTCAACCAGACGGCAGACAAGATACTCTTCCCCTACATCTACCACGGCACCGACGCCCACGCACAGCTGGGCATTTACGGCGCGGCGAGCAAGATTGCGATGATCATGGCAATGATAACGCAGGCCTTCCGCTACGCTTACGAGCCGTTCGTCTTCGGCAGCGCACGCTCCAAGGACAACCGCGACAACTACGCCAAGGCGATGAAGTTCTTTGTCATCTTCACCCTGCTGGCATTCCTCGCCGTCGTCGGCTACATGGACATACTGCGCCACCTGATAGGGCGCGACTACTGGGAGGGGCTCCGCGTGGTGCCGATAGTCATGGCGGCTGAAATCATGATGGGCGTTTACTTCAATCTGTCGTTCTGGTACAAGCTCATCGACAAGACCATCTGGGGCGCGTATCTGTCAGGTGCGGGCTGCCTGGTGCTCATCATCGTCAACGTGGTGTTCGTCCCCCGCTACGGCTACATGGCCTGCGCATGGGCCGGCTTCGCAGGTTACGGCACGGCGATGCTGCTCTCTTACATTGCAGGACAGAAGCACTACCCCATAAACTACCCCGTGAGGGAAATCATGTTGTACGTGGGCGTGGCGCTGGTGATGTTCGCCGGCATGACGTTCGCCAACCGCCAGCTGCCCGTGTGGGCCGCCCTTGCGGTCAATACGCTGCTGATTGCGCTCTTCGCCGCACTGATAGTTAAGCGCGACTTCCCGCTCAAGCAGGTGCTTGCGCGGCTTAAGCGGTGAGCCGCGGGCCGGATACGGGCGCGCTGACGGGCGCCGCACTGCCCGCAAAAGGCGGTCTGCGCGCCGTCAAGACATTGTAACCTTACATGTAATACACTATAAAACCATATTTAAACAATACGCAATGAAAAAATTATCGTTATTATTCTTGGGTCTGCTTACACTCTTGCCGGCTAAGGCCGACGAAGGTATGTGGACGCTGTACAACCTGCCCCAGGCGGTGTACAACCAGATGCAAGCCTATGGCTACAGTCTTCCTTACGAGAGTCTTTACTCTGCCGACAACGCAGTCAAAGGCTCTGTCGTTCTCTTCGGAGGTTTCTGCTCGGGCGTGGTAGTTTCGCCTGACGGCCTCGTGTTTACCAACCACCACTGCGGTTTCGAAGCCATACGCAGCCATTCGACCGTTGAACACGACTACATGCTCAACGGCTTTTACGCCAAGGACTTCAAGGACGAGCTGCCTAACGAGAACCTTTACGTCAGCTTCATGATTGAGCAGCAGGACGTTACGGCGCGTCTGCAGGCGCTGGGCATCGACAACATGACTCCCGACAAGCAGTCGGAGCTGATTGACTCGATAGCTACCGTAATGACTGACTCGGTCAAGAAGATAGAGAAGACATACCATGTGGAGATTGACCCGTATTATGAGGGTAACCAGTATTTCGCCACTACTTACCAGCTTTTCCCCGACGTGCGCCTCGTGTTCACCGTTCCCAAGTCGATGGGTAAGTTCGGCGGCGAGACCGACAACTGGATGTGGCCGCGCCAGACGTGCGACTTCAGCGTGTTCCGCATATACGCCGACCCGAAGACCAACGCCCCGGCGGAGTACTCGGAGAACAATGTGCCCTACCGTCCGAAGAACTGGGCGCCCGTGTCTCTCCAGGGATACAAGGACACTGACTTCGCAATGACCATCGGTTACCCGGGAAGCACGGAGCGTTACCTTTCCTCTTACGGCATCAGGGAGATGCGCGACGCGGGTAATGCCACACGTGTGCAGGTGCGCGGACTGAAGCAGGAGATAATGCAGCGCCACATGAGGGCCGACGAGGCAGTGCGCATCAAGTACGATTCTAAGTACGCACAGAGCGCAAACTACTGGAAGAACTCGATGGGTATGAACAAGTGCATCGACTCGATAGGCATAATCGAGCAGAAGAGGGCTTACGAGATGCGCCTGAGCCACTGGCAGCAGGAGACCGGATACCTTAAGGACAAGCTCGACTTCGACCTCATGGCGAAGCTCTACGGCGAGCGTTTCGAGCGCATGAAGGCGTTCTATTACCTCAGCGAGTCGTTCTTCGGCACGAGCGAACTGGTTACCCGCGCCATGAAGGCAGGCAACGGCATGGAGGTTAAGGGTTCGGAGAAAGACCCGAAGAAGCAGTACATAGAGTTTGAGGACAACAGCGAGGCATGGGACGAAGCGCTCGACAAGGAGGTGCTGGCGGCCATGATGAAGAACTACCGCGAGCATGTGCCCGCAGGCTACCTGCCGTCGTTCTACAAGACGGTAGACAGCAAGTTCGGCGGCGACTGCGCGGCTTACGTGGACTACCTGTACAAGAAGTCTATGCTGATGAAGAACGGCAAGAAGCTCTATTTCAACAAGAAGAAGTTCATAGAGGACCCGGGCGTGCAGCTTGGAGTAAGCCTTGTAGACTATCTTGCGTCGCAGCGTGAGGCTCTGATGCCGCTCAGCGACTCGATAGACCTGCAGGAGAAGTATCTCTGTGCGGCCAAACTGCGCATGGAGCAGGACATGCCCCATTACAGCGACGCCAACATGACGATGCGCCTTAGCTACGGCCGCGTGGGCGGATTCACGATGAACGGCTCGCCGTCGGGCTACTATACTACGGCCGAGAGCATTGTTGAGAAGATGGCATACGGCGACCGCATGCCTGACTACTTTGCCGAACCGATAATGAAGGAACTGCTCTCTGCAAAGGACTTCGGCAAGTACCAGGACAAGACCACAGGCAAGATGCAGCTCTGCTTCCTCACGAACAACGACATAACGGGCGGCAACAGCGGCTCGCCGATGTTCAACGGCAAGGGCGAGCTTATCGGACTTGCATTCGACGGCAACTGGGACAGCCTCTCGAGCGACATATACTTCGAGAAGAACCTGGCCCGCTGCATAGGCGTGGACATACGCTATGTGCTCTACATGATGGACAAGTGGGGCCACGCAGACCGCCTGCTGAAGGAGATTAACGCCAAATAAGCCGCGGCGGACGCGGAGGCATAAAATGGAAGCCGTTGCCAGAATGCTGGCAACGGCTTTCTTTCTTCACGTTAATATGTTATGAAAAATTGATTGTAGCGAAGCTTCACAGCTTCATCGAATTGTTTTATTAAACACAGTTTTATAGAGAAAGCATAGAAAATTTTCCTTATTCCATAGTGCTGCCGGATGGCGTTACCACGTTGGCCGTGGGCTTGAATTTCTTCAGCGTGTCGGCCTTTGCCGTGTCGCCCATGGCCACCGAATGGCCTTGCGTGGTCTTCTCGAAGACCGTCATGCCTGTAACCGGTCTGTCGTTGCCGTTGAAGGCTACCTGCGCGGCATTGCCAAGCGTCAGGAATATTGCCACCACGGCGGCCGCCTTGAACAGCGGCATGAACTTCTGCGTGATGCTTATCCTGCGTGCCTTTACAGGCTCGGGCTCGTCGACGAGCTGCATCATGCGTACGTCGAAGTCGCTGCCAAGCACGTCTTCCCTGGTCTCGGACTGTTCGTAGCAGAACAGTTCCTTGTACCTTGCGAGGCTTGCGGGCACGTCTCTCTGGCTGAAGAACGAGCGTAATATCTGTTCTTCTTCGAGCGATGTACCGCCCTTCCAGTAGAGTTCCAGCAGTTGTTCGATGTATTTATAGTCCATATTTGTCGATTTCGTTAAACTTTAGCTTGACCGCCTGGCGTGCCCTGAAGATGTTTACCTTTACCTGTTCTTCGGTGATTCCGAGCACCTTGGCAATCTCCTTGTAGCTTTTACCCTCGAAGTCGCGCAGCTGCATGCAGCTCTTTTGCTTCTCGGGCAGGCTGTCTACGATGCGTCTCACCTGTTCGACCCTGTCCCTTTGCATCATGCGTTCGTAAGGGTCGCGCCCCGAGTCGGGCTCTCCGGCCTCTTCTTCGCTTATCGGGGTGTCACCGTTGCCTGCCTTCCTTATCTTGTCGAGCGACAGGTTGCGGCATACGGTGAGGCTGAACGCCTCGATCGAGCTTATGTCATCCCAGTCGTCGCGCCTGTTCCAGACTCTTATCAGCGTGTCCTGCACTATGTCCTCGGCGTCCTCCCGGCTCATGGTTATTCTCAGTGCCAGGCGGTAGAGAACGTTTTTTAGCGGCAACACGTCGTTGCGAAAACTGATATTTTTCATCTGCTCTCTATTTGAATGACGATTCAACTGTGATAAAGTTACACGGAAGTGGGGAAAATTTCTTTATTTAACAGTATTTAAGCAATTACCGTCCGGCATTTCCATATCGTCCTGCTACGACAGGTATGGCTACTGACCTTTAAATGGTTTGTATCCGGTTTGTAACTGCCGACCGTCAGGCATGTTGTAAAAGGTAGCCTTTTACGTTCCGAAAGGATGCCTTTTACACGGCGAAAGGTTACCTTTTGCGTCGCAAAAGACGGCCTTTCATATTTCGGCGTACGTAATGTTACTGCATTGGCATGCCTGCGGCGTCGCCGGGGCTATGCCCCGTGGCCTGTCATTCCTCCACAATCATGGTGCCGTGGCGGCCGTCTATGGCCGTTGCCAGCGTTATGTTGACGCGGCTGACGCCTGCCGATATGGCGTTGAAGGCGTTTTCCAGCTTGGGCAGCATGCCGCCCGACACGGTGCCGTCAGCAGCGTAGCGCATGTAGTCGGCACGCGTTATTACGGGTATCAGGCTGTCGTCGTCGTCGGGACGCGCCAGCACGCCCTTCTTCTCGAAGCTGAATATCAGCGTTACGTCGTACTGTCCGGCCAGCGCCTTTGCCGTCTCGGCGGCTATGGTGTCGGCGTTGGTGTTGAGCATGTTGCCCTGTCCGTCGTGCGTCAGCGGCGCCATTACGGGCGTTATGCCGGCTTCGATTAGTTGTGACAGCTTGCCGCCGTCTACGCGCTCCACGTCGCCCACGAAGCCGTAGTCTACGTCCTTCACCGGGCGTTTGTGCGAGCGTATCACGTCAATGTCGGCTCCCGTCAGTCCGAGTGCGTCGATGCCGCAGGCCTGGAGGCGCGCCACGATGTTCTTGTTTACCAGTCCGCCGTAGACCATCGTCACCACTTCGAGCATCTGGCTGTCGGTGATGCGTCGTCCGCCCACCATCTTGCTCTCTATGCCTAGGCTCGAGGCCACGGCCGTGGCGCGGCGTCCGCCGCCGTGTACGAGCACCTTGCGCCCCTCGATTGCGCTGAAGTCGGCCAGCAGCCGGCTTAGCCGGGCTTCGTCTTCGACTACAGCCCCGCCTACTTTCACTATCGTAAGAGGATGTTTCATTGTCTTGATTGTTGCGGCTCGGTGAGCCGGATATGGAAAGGGAGCCGGTGAAGTTAAAGACCTTTGCCCTGTCGTGTTGATGCCTTCGGGCTTTCTTGTGGCGGTCACGGCTGTGCCGTGGCGTTTGTCTTTTACTTCATTGGCTCCCTCTAATGTATCTGTCGTATGTAAGAATTATTCAAGATAAGTGTATCCGTAAAGTCCGGAGCGGTAGTTGGAGAGGAACTCCTTGCCCTCCTCGAGCGAAATCTTGCCCTGCTTTACGCTCTTTGTAACCCATACTTCGAGCTGGCGCACCAGCTTCTTTGGGTTGTACTGCACGTATTCGAGCACCTCTTCCACCGTCTCGCCGTCAATTATCTGGTCTATGTGGTAGTGGCCGTCCTTCACTGTTATGTGGGCGGCGTTGGTGTCGCCGAACAGGTTGTGCATGTCGCCGAGTATCTCCTGGTAGGCTCCTACGAGGAACACTCCGAGGTAGTAAGGCTCGTTCTTGCGCAGCGTGTGCACCGGCAGTATGTTCGATATGTTGCGGCTCGTCACGAAGTGGGCTATCTTTCCGTCGCTGTCGCACGTTATGTCCTGCAGCGTTGCGCTGCGTGTGGGGCGCTCGTTGAGGCGCTGCAGCGGCACGATGGGGAATATCTGGTCGATGGCCCAGGCGTCGGGCAACGACTGGAACAGCGAGAAGTTGCAGAAGTATTTGTCTGCAAGCAGCTTGTCGAGTCCCTTCAGTTCCTCCGGCGTATGCTTCAGGCTCTTGGCCAGCGAGTTTATTTCGCGGCACACACTCCAGTACATCCGTTCTATCTCGGCGCGCGTCTTGAGGTCTACCAGGCCGTGCTCGAACAGGTCGAGGGCGTCCTCGCGTATCTGTTCGGCGTCGTGCCAGTCCTCTAGCATGCTGCGCTGGTTGAGGTTGTCCCATATCTCGTAAAGGTCCTTCACCAGCTTGTGCGAGCTTTCGTTAGGCTCGTACTCCTCGTCCATCTCGGGCAGCGAAGCCGTCTCCAGCACGTCGATGACGAGCACCGAGTGGTGGGCCGACAGCGAGCGGCCACTCTCCGTGATGAGGTTGGGGTGGGGCACGCCGTAGCGGTCGGCAGCGTCGACGAAGGCGTAGATGCAGTCGTTGACGTACTCCTGTATCGAGTAGTTCACGCTGCTCTCGCTGTGCGGCGAGCGTGTGCCGTCGTAGTCCACGCCAAGGCCGCCTCCGCAGTCAACGAAGTCGACGTTGTAGCCCATCTTCCTCAGTTGCACGTAGAACTGCGAAGCCTCTTTCAGTGCCGTCTGTATGCGGCGTATCTTGGTGATTTGGCTGCCTATGTGGAAGTGTATAAGCCTGAGGCAGTCCTTCAGGCCTTTCTTTTCGAGGATGTCGAGCGCGGACAGCAGTTCCGAGCTTGTCAGTCCGAACTTGCTTGCGTCGCCGCCGCTTTCCTCCCATTTGCCGCTGCCCGACGAGGCCAGTTTTATCCTTATGCCGATGTTAGGCCTTACGTTGAGCTTCTTGGCGGCCTTGCTTATTATCTCGATTTCGTTGAGCTTCTCTACCACGATGAAGATTCTCTTGCCCATCTTCTGCGCCAACAGGGCCAGCTCGATATAGCTCTGGTCCTTGTATCCGTTGCATATTATCAGCGAGTCGCTCTGGCACTGCACTGCTATTACGGCGTGCAGCTCGGGTTTCGAGCCGGCCTCGAGGCCGAGGTTGAACTTGCGTCCGTGGCTGATAATCTCCTCAACGACGGGTTGCATCTGGTTAACCTTGATGGGGTAGATGATGAAGTTCTCACCCTTGAACCCGTATTCGTCCGATGCTTTCTTGAAGCAGCTCCACGTTTTCTCAATCCTGTTGTCGAGAATGTCGGGGAATCGCAGCAGCACGGGCGGCGTTACGTCTCTCAGGGCGAGCTCGTCCAAAACGTCGTGCAGGTCTATCTGTATATTGTCCTTGCATGGAGTGACATACATGTCGCCCTTTTCGTTGATACCAAAATAGGATGTTCCCCACCCGCTGATGTTGTAAAGCTCGTTAGAGTCTTCGATAGTCCATTTCTTCATCTGGGCCTTGTTGTTTACTTATGGTTAATCGTTTAAATAGAAATTGGATTAGCATATAAGGCTTGCTTGCGGTCGTTTGCGCCCCTGATGGTGGCTTCCTGCCTGCCGCCGGCGCAGTCCGCGCCACAGCGTCCGTTACCTGCCGTCTACAAGTCGAGCAACTCACGCAGCTGCGCCACTGACGCATGTATCTTCTCGAAGTTGTCGAGCAGGCTTACGTCGAACACATGCTTGGCCTGCATGTAGTACTGTTCGCGCTGTGCAAGCTGGCTTGTTATGAATGCGCGCAGCTCCTCGCCGCTCTTGCCTTCAAGCAGCGGACGCTTTATCTTGCCCATTTTCAGGTGGGCGCAGAGCACGTCCGGTTCTGCCTTCAGGTAGACGGTGTCGCCCTGTGCGTTCATGTATTCCATGTTGTCGAAGAAGCAGGGAGTGCCTCCGCCGCAGCTTATTATCACGTCTTCGAACTCCGCCGCTTCGTGCAGCATGTTGTGTTCGATGCGCCTGAAGCTTTCCTCGCCACGCTCGGCGAACAGTTGCGACACGGTCTTGTGCATCCTTCCTTCGATATACCAGTCGAGGTCGTAGAATTGCATTCCCGTCTCTTTGGCCAGCGCTCTGCCTACGGTAGTCTTGCCTGCTCCCATGTATCCGATGATGATAATTCTCCTCATCGGCTATTTCTTCTTAGAGTTGTTAATCACGTCCATACATTCCTCGAGGGTAAGTTCGGCCGCCTTGTCGTGCATGTTCTTAGGCAGGCGGTAGTTCTTGCCGTCGTATGCCAGGTACGGGCCGTATCGTCCGTTCATCACTTCGAGCTTCGGCTCGTCGTCGAAGGTCTTTATGTGGCGCTGCGTCTCTTGCTGGCGTTTCTTCATTATGAGTTCAATGGCAGTGTCGAGGGTTACCGCCAACGGGTTCTCTGTTTTGGGAAGTGACACGTATTTCTTGTCGTGCATTACGTAAGGGCCGAATCGTCCCGAGCCGATTACTATCGGCGAGCCTTCAAATTCGCCAACGGTGCGCGGCAGGCGGAACAGTTCCAAGGCCTCGTCGAGCGTTATTGTTTCCATGCTTTTGTCGGCCGGAAGCTGGGCGAAGCGCGGTTTTTCCTTATCCTCGGCTTTTCCTATCTGCACTACCGGACCAAACCTTCCTATCTTTACGAACACCGGCTTGCCCGTGGCGGGCTCCTTGCCAAGTTCGCGTTCGCCGGCCTTGTGCTCCTCCCTTGTGTTTATTGTCTTCTCGACGGTCGGTTCGAAGTTCTTGTAGAAGTTCTCTATCATTGCGGTCCACTGCGCCTTTCCCTCGGCTATCGTGTCAAACTGCTGCTCCACTTTGGCCGTAAAGTTGTAGTCCATGATTGCCGGGAAATACTTCATGAGGAAGTCGTTAACCACTATTCCTATGTCTGTGGGCAGCAGTTTGCCCTTCTCGCTGCCGGCCATTTCCGACTTTGTGCGGTTTGTTATGCCGTTCGAGTCGAGTATGTCGATTGAGTAGAAGCGCTCCACTCCTTTCTTGTCACCCTTCTGCACGTACTCGCGCTGCTGTATGGTGCTGATGGTCGGGGCGTAGGTAGACGGGCGGCCGATGCCAAGCTCTTCGAGTTTGCGCACCAGGCTGGCTTCCGTATAGCGCACCGGACCCTGGCTGAAACGTTGCGTCGCTATTATTTCGTTGCGCTGCAGTGGCAGTCCTTCTGCCATTGGCGGCAGCGTGTGCGATGTGTTCTCCTGGCCTTCGGCCTCGTCGTCAGACGATTCACGGTAGACTTTCAGGAATCCGTCGAACTTCACCACTTCGCCGTTTGCCACGAACTGTTCAGTCGCTCCGGTCATGCTTATCGTCACAGTGGTCTTTTCTATCTGCGCGTCGGCCATCTGGCTGGCTGCCGTACGCTTCCATATCAGGTCGTACAGGCGCTTCTCCTGCTGCGTTCCGTCTATCGAAGTGTTCTCCATATACGTCGGGCGGATGGCTTCGTGCGCCTCCTGTGCGCCCTTTGAGTGCGTATGGTACTGGCGCGGCTTGCTGTATTCCTCGCCCCAGAGCCTTGCAATCTCAGTCTTGCTCGAGTTTATGCAGAGTGAAGACAGGTTGACGGAGTCGGTACGCATGTAGGTTATACGTCCGTTTTCGTACAGGTGCTGTGCCACCATCATGGTCTGCGACACGGTGAATCCCAGCTTGCGTGCTGCCTCCTGTTGCAGTGTTGACGTGGTGAACGGTGGCGCCGGAGTACGTTTCATCGGCTTTTTGACGATGCCCGACACGGTGAATTCGGCGTTTTTGCACTTGTCGAGGAAGTCCATTACCTCGTCGCGTGTGGTGAAACGCTTGTCCAGTTCAGCCTTTACCTCGGCCGTAGTGCCGTCGGCAACGGGCACGTCGAATATGGCGTTGACCCTGTAATAAGCCTCGCTGTTGAACGCCTGGATTTCCCTTTCACGCTCGACGATGAGCCTTACGGCAACGCTTTGCACGCGTCCTGCCGACAGGGCAGGCTTCACCTTGCGCCACAATACCGGCGAGAGCTTGAAGCCTACGAGACGGTCGAGCACGCGGCGCGCCTGCTGTGCGTTGACAAGATTCATGTCAAGGTGGCGCGGGTGGTTGATTGCGTCGAGTATTGCGGGCTTGGTTATTTCGTGGAATACTATGCGGTTGGTCTTCTCCTCGTCGAGTCCGAGCACCTCGCAAAGGTGCCATGATATGGCTTCTCCCTCGCGGTCCTCATCGGATGCGAGCCAGACCTTCTCCGAGTTCTTTGCGTTGTTCTTCAGCTCGGTGACGAGTTTTTTCTTCTCTTCGGGTATTTCGTAGTCGGGCGTGAATGTGTTGGTGTCTATGCTGAGTTCCTTTTTCTTCAAGTCACGTATGTGCCCGTAACTGGACATCACCTTATAGTCTTTGCCCAGAAACTTTTCTATTGTCTTTGCCTTTGCCGGACTCTCGACAATTACCAGATTCTTTTGCATTATATTGTCTACCTTTTCGATTAGGGCGCAAAAGTAAGCAAAACTTTTCCATACACCTTATATAATATGCGAAATTTTTGTTTTTTAAGAAAAATTTAAAATTCGGCGTGTCCTTCAATGTGCAATGGCAGTGCGCTGTCTGGCTTACGCCGTGCCGGACGGTTGTCGTCTTGCTTTTGCGGGTATGGTTTTCAGGGTGTTTCTTAGTTTGTTTACATGCCAGTTTCCTCACGGGTTGCCGTCCGTGTGCTGTCGCTTTCCGTGTCCGTGTCAGTTTTGCCGGGCGTCATGCGGCGGTAGACGCAGTACAGTTTCACCTTGTTGCCGCTTTCGGGATCGACCGTTTCGCAGCATATGCGCATTTCGTCGGCCGTGAGCGATATTATCTTCATTACCGCCGTGCCAGCCGTTTCTATGTAGAATCCGTTGGGTCGGTAGGTGTAGGCGGTTGTCTTTCTTACCGTACCTGCTGTCGCCGGGTCGGTTGTAATGGCCGTTATCGAGTCGGCGGTTATGTGGAAGTCGACTGGCTTCAACCGCGTACCGCCGGCATAAAAATCGTCAATGTTGTACCTGCCTTCCAGCTCCACGGCGTGCGCCTCGGTGCATTCCCATGTCTGCCCTACGGCCATGGCGGCGAAGTCGGCTGCCGTCAGCCGTTGCTGGCGGGGCATTGCGGGGTGCAGCTGGTCGAGCATGTCGATGTCGTAAGGGTGGCCGGCCCTGAGCGACTCCAGTTCGTAGGGCGTCATGGCGCGGTAGACTGCATAGACGAATATCTGCTTGCCGTCAGCCGTCGATGCCTGCCGGCGTATGAAGCACAGCTCGTTTTCGGTCAGCGATATTATCCTCATCACCTCCGTGCCGCCGGCCATGAGCCTGTTTGTCGTTTCGTCGTATGTGTACTTCGTGCTCTTGTAGCCGTTCATGGGGTATGCGTCAACATACATGTACGTGGTCAGTGTGTCGCCGCAGAACGCATATTGCTCTGGCGCTCCGCCTGTCATGCTTTCCCAGTAGTCATGCCTGCTGAATTTGCCGTTGCCCCTTATCTCGTGCGACTCCACGTATTGCCAGCCTTTTCCGTCAACCCGTTCGGCAAACTCGTCGGCCGTAATGCGCATGGCAACGGGCAATACGCCCTCCTCGTCGTCTTCGCACGACGTCAGCACAGGCACTGCCAGCACCAACAGCAGCAAGAGATAAAGGTTGATGTTCTTCATGACCGTCGGTTTAAAGTACACATCGGCAAATATAAGTAATTTTCGGTTAAGTAGAAGAAAAAACGGAAAGAAACCGCGAAAAAACGGTAACTTTCCGTCAATACTTCATTTTTCACCCGTTCCTGTTGTCAGTCTTCAATCTTCAGGAACAGGTCCTTCAGGTTGAGCGTTGCCATGCGGCAGTCCTGTATGAGGTTTACGCCCACATTGCCGTCGTCTATCTGTACCGGTGCAAGGTCTTCAAGCACCACTGCGACATGTTCAAGTTCCACGTCGCTTCCGCCCGTTGTCATCGTTACCGGCGGCAGTTTCAGCGTGGTCAGCATGCCGTTGCGCCCTATGCCTCCGCCCTCACGCGTCACCTTACGCGCCGTCTTGTCTATCTCGGCCTTATGCCTTTCGTAGTATTGTTTCGAGAAAGCTGTTATGGAGTTGCCTGTGTCGAAGAAGAAGCGGCAGCGTTCGCCGTTAACGTAAGCCTCAAGGCGCAGGTTGTCACTTTCAGACAACAGCAGGTTCCGACCCGTTCCGGGCAGCTGCGTAGGCGTTGCGGGGAATATTATCTTGCCCTCCCTGGGCATGAAGCGGGCTTCGCCGCATAGCTTGAAGAAGTCAAGACCGATGATAATGTCGTATTGTTGTAGGTTGTCGCCCGTACAGTCGTTGTTGTCTATTATGGTCGTGAGTACGTCGTGCAGGGTCAGGTCGCCGATGTTTATGCTGTCAATTATGCCAATGGCGGCCTCCACCGTGCCTGCGCCTGTTATCACTATTGAGTCGCCGGCGGCCTTGAGCCCTATCTTCTCGGCAAAACTTTTCATGCACATTGTGTTTGGACAACCCGTGTCGAGCAAGGCGTTGTAGCCCTTACCGTTAATCTTCACGGGCATGATGATCGAATATCCGGTGTACGATGTGTCGTTGTCCTTGCGGCTCTGTTCCCTCAATGTAAAGTCTACAACAACATCGCCGTCAGGCCTTGACAGCGTCGTATTCCTGCCGATTGCATTCAGGGTCTTGTAATGTCTGTATTGGGCCTCGGCTGCAGAGAGGTCTACCTGCGGTGCCTGTGCCTTCACCTGGGTGATGAAGTTGTTAAGTATTTCTGCGGCTTTTGCGCTGTTGCCGCGCCTGTTTTCAACCGCAGCCTTGATCATTACCATGTTCATGGTGTTGTCAAAGCCTATGTAACTCTGGTGTTTTGCAATCAGTGTGTCTATTGCGCTGACGGCTTCGTCGTCGCGGTTGAAGTTCACAGCGAGCAAGGCTTCAGCCATAACCCTTAGGAACGGCATCTGTACGGAGTCTTTAAGTGCAGGGTATTCGCGCTCGAGGGCAAACCAGTCAGACTTGTTCAGCATGTCGCTTATAAGGAAGTCGGCTACCTGGGCTCTTGCCGTCAGCAGGCTCAGGCATAATAGGGCGAGCGATATGATCTTTTTCATGATATTCTGTTGTTTGATTGAGGTTGGCCTTAAAACAGGTTAAGAGCCAAGAAGCGCGCCCGTCCTTGACCCTTAACCGTATGTTGTCCGTTCCTGTCAGAAGCTGCGCAGCCATGCTTTCAGCTCCAGCTGCATCTCGTTGTGGTATTTGAAGCTGTCGCGGTTGCCCCATCCGTGTCCGCCCGAGGGGTAGACGTGCAGTGTTGCCGGAACGTCGTGGCGGTACAGTTCGATGTAGTAGTTGACGCCGTTGGCGGGCAGCACCGTGGCGTCGTCGTCGCTCAGGGCTATGAAGGCGCGCGGCGTTACGCGTGAGACCTGCAGGTCGTTGCTGTATTCAGTCTCCTGCTTCTTCTTCGGTTGCTCGCCCAGGAAGTTGTCGTGAGAGCCCTTGTGCGTTATGTCGGGCATCATCGTCACCACGGGGTAGAAGAGTATCTGGAAGTTTGGCGCGGCGTCGCCCGTTGAGTGCGTGGCCACGGTAGAGGCCAGGTGTCCGCCTGCCGACGAACCCATTATGCCCACGTCCTGCGGGTCTATGTTCCAGCCGGCGGCGTTGCGGCGCACCAGCTTCAGGGCTTCCTCGGCGTCGCTCACGGGCACTTCGTGCTCGCCGTGCGGCATTCGGTACTTCAGTACGATGGCGGCTATGCCCATGTTGTTGAAGAACGGCGCCCAGTCGTGCCCCTCGTGGTTCATCGCCAGATGCTGGTATCCGCCGCCGGGGCATATCACGACGGCGCGTCCCGTTGCCGCCTTCTTGTCGGGCAGGTACACCCATACCTTGGCCGAGTCGGCCGCGTCGCCGTTAGAATTGGGTGCGCCTTGCGGCCAAAGGTTCATTTCAAGTTTCTGTTGGGCTGCTGCCGGCAGGCACAAGGCCATGAATACCGCCGCCAGGATGGTTTTAGTTGATTTCATCTTTGTTTCGGTGATTATGTAGTTAGGTTCCATTCAGCGTGTGATGCGCTGCGGGCGGGGGTCCCGTCCGTCATATCCTGCAAAGATACGGAAAGAGGGGCGCAAAGCAAAAAATATAAATGAAGTTTTTTGTTTTTTTTACTTTGCCGTGCCGCGTTGCTCTTTGTGCCGTGCCTGCCACGGTTGTGTAAACGCCGCGCGGCGTTCTTCTGTTTCCTGTCAGGCGGTAAAATCCATGCCGCCTTGTATCCTGTTGCCCGTGGTGCGTGGTGCGTGCCGCACATATTGTCATGTTTGTGGCGTCCTTGTGCGCACCGTATCGTTTTTTTACGTATCTTTGCGGCCTGTAAGGATGATGCCTGCGGCAGTATTGTTTATCCGTTTGCCGCAATGTTACACACATTAATTATTGAACTGAATGAATCTGCTTGAGAAGTTTAAGTATTGCCCCGTATGCGGCAGTTCGCATTTCGCGACGGCCTCGCCCAAGAGCAAGCGCTGTTCCGGCTGCGGCTTTGAGTATTTCATGAATCCGGCTGCGGCCGTTGTGGCTTTTATAACCAACTGCAAGGGCGAGCTGCTCGTTGAGCGGCGCAAGCTGGAGCCTGCCAAGGGCACCCTCGACCTGCCCGGAGGTTTCGCCGATGTGCTCGAGACGGGCGAGGAGGCCGTAGCGCGCGAGGTGATGGAGGAGACGGGGCTGAAGGTGTCAGAGGCGCGCTACCTGTTCAGCCAGCCCAATGTGTACCGCTATTCAGGGCTCGACGTGAATACGCTCGACATGTTTTTCGAGTGCAAAGTCGAAGACGACACAGCCCTCAACGCCGGCGACGACGCTGCCGAATGCTTCTGGGTGGCACCGGCAGACATACACACCGAGCAGTTCGGACTGCGTTCAGTGAGGCAGGGGCTTTACATGTATCTCGCCACGAGGCGTTAGCCGTTGCCGACGGTTGTAATCCCCACGGCGCCTGTATATGCCGCCGCGGGGATTATTTTTTCACGAATTGCAGAGTGGAAGGTATTTTCTGCCACTTGCCTTTGACGGCGAACTTGAGCGTGCTGCCGTCGGTTTTCCTGTAAGAGTACGTGCCGTCGGAGTCCAGTTTCACTTCGGCGGTGAAGTCTTCACTGCCATAGTCGTTCACCACCTCTATCCTTGCCGTGCGCTCGTCAATTATTTCCGAAGCTATTATTATCCACGTCGAGCGGCTCTGCGTCGACGCTATGTAGCCGTCAACCTGTCCCAGCACGTCCTGTCCGGGCACGGTCAGGTTCTTGTCGTGCAGGTTCATCCTTATGTATATCTTGTACTCGTCGTTGACAACCTTAACGTCGAAGGGGCGCGCGTCCTGCGCCGCGGCGAGCATCGGCAGTATTACCGCCAGCAATGCCAGTATGGTCTTTTTCATGACTTTTGGTGTTTTTATGTTAATATACGCCGTCAACAGGGCGCGGCATTTATTGTCAGCCGTGGCCTGCGCCGGCACAATGCCTGTTTGATGCAAATATAAGAAGTTTGCGCGTAAAACCCGTTTACGACCATGCAAAGTTTTCTTAAAATGCGAAAGGTGGCCTTTCGCATTGCAAAACACGGCCTTTTGCAGCCTGAAAGGTTACCTTTTGCAAGGCTAAAGACCACCTTTTGCCATGCCTTATGTTATGCGCTGATTATCAATATCTTACGACAGCCGTTTTAGATTGCAACCGAGTTGCACCGGTTTTGCCATACCTTTGCCTTTGTAAAATGAGAAATTAAGCATAAGGATATATGGAAGAAAGGAATTTCTTACGGCCGGCAGTGTCGCTGGCCTTGCTTGCCTCCGGCATCATAATGGCCGCTGCCGGCACCGCCTGGTTCGCGTCGCCCGTGGTAAGGCTCGTCTGGTATCTGGCGGCTTTCCTGCCCGTGGGGCTTGGCGTGATGCGTGAGGCATGGGAGTATGCCGCCAAGGGCGAAGTGTTCAGCGAGTTCATGCTCATGAGCATAGCCTCGATAGGCGCGTTCGTCATAGGCGAATATCCCGAGGCCGTTGCCGTGATGCTGTTCTACTGCATCGGCGAGACCCTTCAGGACATGGCCGTCGACCGTGCGCGCGACAACATAAGGAGCCTCATGGAGTTCCGCCCCGACCGCGCCGCGGTGGTTACAGGCTCGTCGGTGGTGGTCAAGGCACCTGCCGAAGTTAACCCGGGCGACATCATCGAGGTGAAGCCGGGCGAGCGCGTGCCGCTCGACGGAGTGCTGCTCGGCGGTGATGCGTCGTTCAACACGGCGGCACTCACGGGAGAGAGCGTGCCCCGCACGATAGAGGAGGGCAGTGAAGTGCTGGCCGGCATGATAGCCACCGGCAGCGTGGTGCGCCTGCGCGTGTCGCGTCCCGAGAGCCAGAGCGCCGTTTCGCGCATACTTGCCATGGTCGAGGAGGCGTCGGAGCGCAAGGCACCTGCCGAACTGTTCATCCGCAAGTTCGCCCGTATATACACCCCCGTGGTCATCGCCCTCGCCGTGCTTACGGTCGCCGTGCCGTGGCTGTGGTCGCTGGTGTCGGCAGGGTTTGTCTACGATTTCAGCACATGGTTCTACCGTGCGCTCATCTTCCTTGTAATATCGTGCCCCTGCGCGCTGGTCATCAGCGTGCCGCTTAGCTACTTCGGCGGCATAGGCGCGGCCTCAAAGCAGGGCATACTCTTCAAGGGCGGCAACTATCTTGACGCTATAACCCGTGTCGACACTGTTGTTTTCGACAAGACGGGCACGCTCACCAAGGGCGAGTTTGCAGTGGTGAGCGTCGACGCCGCCGACCGCGACGCGTTGCTTGACACCGTGGCCGCCATAGAGCGCGGCAGCAACCACCCGATAGCACGAGCAGTTGCCGCGGCAGCTAAGGGCGGCAGTCGCGAGGCAACTGACATAAAGGACGTGCCCGGATACGGCCTTACGGCAACCGTTGACGGCAGCCGCTGGGTTGTGGGCACGCTCAAGATGCTCGACCGCGAGGGCGTGGCATGGCCGCAGGAGCTGGCTTCCGTGCCCGAGACCATCGTGGCATGCGCACGCGACGGGCGGTATGAGGGCTGCATCTTCCTCGCCGACACGCTGAAGGACGACGCCGTGAGTGCGGTCGGCCTGTTGAGGCGCAACGGCGTACAGCGTGTCGAGATACTCTCCGGCGACAAGCAGGCGCTCGTCGACAAGGTTGCCGGCGAACTGAAAGTTGACAAGGGCAGCGGCGACCTTCTGCCCGGAGGCAAGGTCGGCCGCATAGATGAAATAAGGCGTGAGGGGCGCAACGTTGCCTTTGTGGGCGACGGCATAAACGACGCTCCGGTGCTTGCGCTCAGTGATGTGGGCATAGCCATGGGTGCGCTCGGCGCCGACATGGCTATCGAGACGGCCGACGTGGTGATACAGACCGACCAGCCTTCAAAGGTGGCGGCTGCCATACGCATAGGCCGCCGCACGCGCGCCATTGTCCGTCAGAACATTGTCTTCGCCATAGGCGTCAAGGTGCTGGTCATGGCTTTGGGGCTTGCCGGCATGGCAAACCTCTGGGGTGCGGTGTTCGCCGACGTGGGCGTGGCCCTTCTGGCGGTGCTCAACGCCACGCGCGTGTTTGTCGGCAACAAGTAAAGGGGTGTTTTCCGGGGTGCTATCCTGCCGCCCTTTGCGCCGCCGTGCGTGCCTGTGTTTAAATAAAGTCACGCCAATCCTTGGCTTTTAGGCCGATTATCCTTACTTTTGCAGACGTATGGTTGACGAGAGTTTTTATATTGACAAGCTGCTTCACCGCGGCATAAAGCCTACAGCGACGAGGCTTCTGATATTGCGCGAGATGTTCAGGGGCGACGAGACAGTGTCGCTGCCGCAGCTCGAGAGGCTGCTGCCTACCGTAGACAAGAGCACCATTTCGCGCACGTTGGCGGTGTTCCTTATGAACAAGCTGATACATGTGGTCGACGACGGGAGCGGCTCCTTGAAATACAACGTTTGCTCGGACGACTGCGGTTGCGGCGTCGACGACGAGCATACGCACTTCTACTGCGAGCGCTGCCAGCGCACCTTCTGCCTTAAAAGGATACACGTGCCCGTGGTGGAACTGCCCGAAGGCTTCCGCCTTAACAGCATAAACTATGTTGTCAAGGGGCTTTGCCCTGAGTGTGCGGAGAAGGAAGAAGCGAGGAAAAAGTGATGGAAAAACGAGGAGTTAAAGCCCGACGGGCTTTAACTCCTTTCTTTTTGGTTATTTGAATGCGAAATATGTGCCTTCGTTTACTGCCAGGCGGGCGTCGAACAGACCCTGTTCGTTGAGTGCGACTTCGGTCGTCTTTCCGTCCTTGAGGTATATCTCTACATTTTTCTTGTCCTTGAATTTCAGCAGCGGGGTGGTCTTTCCGTCCTGTACCATTGCCCATGCGTCGGTCTTCTCGTCGTGTACGAACCTTACGGTCTTGCCGTCAGGACCCTTCACTTCGTAACCGTCCTCGAGCGTGGTGATGGCATACAGCTTGCCGTCGCTGCCCGTGACATTCTTTGTCTTGCCTACGTCCGCCATTACGGGATTGCTCCCCGACCAGAACTCTATCGTGTTGATTATGAACACGTCGGCAACACCGCAGAGTGCGTAAGCCGGCGAAATGAGTATGAATATCAGTGCGTTCAGGAACTTGTTGTTTGTTGCGCTCTTGTTCCAGTCAAGCACAGTATTGAACAATCCGAACGAACCGATACATGAGTTGAACATGCACGCACCTGCGACAAGGCAGGCCAGCGTCTTTAAAGTCTTGTTAAACATGTTTTTATAGTTTTATGGTTATAACATGTTACAAAACTAATCATTACTTGCGAATTTATGGAACAAATAGTCATAAAAAAACAAAAAAAGCCTGCTATCTATAAATATAACAGACTTTCGTTGCCCATATTGAACAAAAGGTCGAGTATGCTGAGGTTTTGGGAGAAACCGTATTTGCGCTCGTACACCTGGTAATAACGCCGCGGCGTGAACGTTCCGTCTTCCGCCGGATGCTTGGGGCGTATGGCGTCGCGGTAGTCGTGGATGCCCGCAAGCGCAGGACTGTCGGCCGGGATGTATTCAGTAGTCGGCTCGATTGCAGGCTCCAAGCCTATGAGTTCGCACATCTTGGCGCATATCTCGGCGTTGAAGTCGTACAGGAATGTCCACTTGCGCTCGAAGAACGGGCGTATGTCGTCGGCATAGAACTCGAAGAACGGCGACTCGCCGTAGGCGCTCATTAGTGCGTTCCAGTGCAGGTGGCGCCAGTTGCCGTGGTCGCTTATGCGCACATCCTTCATCAGGCATTTGCCTTGTTGCGCCCCGTTTGCGTCCATGTTGCCGTCAGCCGTCCGCTCCACGGGTACCGTCAGCGCCTGGAGACCGTTGGCCGCGGCTATCACGCAGCGGTTCCTGTAAGTCTGTTTTATGAAGTTGTCGCAGGCTTCCACCTGCACCTTGTCATACCTGTACAGCTTCTGGTACCACTGTACGGGACCGAAATATGTTGACGAAAGTAGTGCTTGTGACATTGGGATAATTCTTTCGGAGTTGCCGCCCGTGTGCCGTTAAGGCGCCGCAGGCTGCCGGTTGCGCCCCTGCCGGGCTATTTTCTTATGATGAGGAGAAACCTGTCTTTGCGCAGACGGTGTGTAAAGGGTTTCGACTTGTCGGTTGAATAAAGCAGCATTGCCACCTTTCCGATGACGTGGGTCTCGGGTACGAGACCGAAACTGCGCGAGTCGCTGCGGTCGCTTGCCCGTCCTGAGCTGAACCAGTAGTAGTCGTTGGCAAGCGTGGCGCACTTCGTCTCCTTGCCGTCCACATAGAGGCGGCCGCCGCTTACAGTGGCGTTGCGCCCTTCGAACCTGTTGTAAAGGAAGCACAGCAGGCGCGCATTGGCGGGCGTTACGCGGCAAGGCGTGTCCTTGCCTGGCACTACCACGTGTGCGCCGCCTATCCTTATGGTGTCGCCTGGCACGCCCGTGCAGTAGTATGCGAGCGCCTTTTTCGCCGATATGCGCCGCGCCGTGTCGGCCGGGTTGTTGAATACCGCCAGGTCGCCGCGTTCGATACGCGAGCCTATCCACCGTGCATATCTGAACATTCCGCCCCCACCTGTGCGCAGGCCATAGCTCCATCTGTTCACCAATACACGGTCGCCGTCGGCGAAGCACGGTTCCAGTGTGGTTCCACTGACCGTGTATACGGTGAACACAAGCGCACGGAAAGTCAGCATCAGCAAGATTGTGACTACCAGCGCCATCACAAACTTGAGCGTATTGTTCATGTTCCAGTTGGCTGGTCGGCAAGTTTTCGGCGGAATGCCATGCGCGTTCCTGCCGTCAGCGGGCGGCAAGGCAGGCCTTTGCTGGGGGTAGCCGTGGTCCTGCCTTCTTGCCATTGCGCCTGCTATTTAATGTTGTCAACCATTTTGAACAGCCTGTTCCAGCGTATGCCCGACAGTCCGTGGCGGTCGGGGTCGCTGCTCCACCAGATGAAGATGGGCTTGCCCACGATGTGGTCTTCAGGCACGAAGCCCCAGTAACGGCTGTCGGCGGAATTGTGGCGGTTGTCGCCCATCATCCAGTAATAGTCCATCTTGAACGTGTATCGGTCGGTCTGCTTGCCGTTGATGTAAATCTTTCCGCCGCGCACCTGGAGGTCGTTGCCCTCGTAGACGCGGATGGGGCGTTCGTAGACGGCTATGTTCTTCATGTCGAGCTTGACCGTCCCGCCCTTCTTCGGAATCCATACCGGGCCGTAGTTGTCGCGCGTCCAGCCCGTGTTGGCGTTGAGCGGATAGATGTCTCCGGTAATTGTGTCCGTGTTGAGCGTTATGCTTTGCACGATGTCCTTGCGCGCCCCGAGTGCCTTGACCGCCCTGTTGGTCAGCGGCATGTAGCCGTTCTGGTTGAGGCTTGTCAGGTCTTCCATGCTTATTCCGAGTTCCTTCATGAGGTCGTCGGGTATGGGTTGCAGCAGCTTCACGTAGTAAGTGTACTGCACGTTGTCGGGTTCCTTGTTGGGTTTGCCGTCAAGATAGATTATGCGGTTCTTTATCTGGAGCGTCTGTCCGGGCAGTCCGACGCAGCGCTTCACGTAGTTCTCGCGGCGGTCTACGGGCCTTGTGGTTATCTTGCCGTAAGTGCCAGAGTTGTCGACGATGTACTCGCGGCCGGTGTTGTAAACCTTCCTGTACCAGTCGTACTGCTGTTGCGGCGTCATGGCTGCGAGGTCGGGCTGCGTCTGCAGCAGCTGGCTGCCGAACGAGTAGCACATCATGTAGAAGTCGGCGGCCTGGTATTGCTCGTTGCTTACGAGCGTGTCGCCTGACGGGTAGTTGAAAACCACGATGTCGTTAAGCTCCACGTTGCCGAATCCTTTCACCCTGCGGTAGTCCCACTGCGGCCATTCCAGGTACGACTTGCAGCCCAGCACGGGCAGTGTGTGCTGCGTCAGCGGCATGGTGAGCGGCGTTTCGGGTATGCGCGGGCCGTAGCTTACCTTGCTGACGAAGAGGTAGTCGCCCGTAAGCAGCGACTTCTCGAGCGACGACGAGGGTATGACGTAGTTCTGGAAGAAGAACAGGTTGATGAAGTAGACGGCCACGAGGGCGAACACTATGGCGTCGACCCACGACATGATGAAGCGCACCGGCGGTTCGGAGTTCTTCCACCACTGCCACCGTATCTTCTTCGTTATGTACACGTCGAATATGAACGGGACCACGATAAGTCCCCACCAGCTTTTAACCCAAAGCAGGAAGGCGAGGTACAAGGCAGTTACGATGATGCACTTCGCCCATTGTTTTTTCATGTTTAGCTGTTTTCTTTCCTTGTTTTCCATTTCTGTTTTTATAACAATGCGCCGCCTGCGGTCCTGCCGGGGCATGTCGCGGCCTGTGGCCCATGCCGCCCGTACGGGGTGCTGCGGTGCCGGTGTATTGTCTTGTCTGCCGGTTGTAGCCTGCGGTGCAGGCTGCCGTCAGAACTTGAACATGTCGCTTATGGTCAGCAGTCCGCTGTGCTCCTTTGTATATTCGGCTGCCAGCACCGCACCCAGTGCGAAGCCCTTGCGCGAGTGTGCGTCGTGTGTTATGGTTATGCTGTCGGCCTCGGAGTCATACTTTATAGTGTGTATGCCAGGCACTTCGCCGCGGCGTATGCTGTTGATTGCTATCTCGTCGTCGGCGCACTTGTCGCTGCCGGTCACGGTGCCGTCGGCTGCCGAGAGCGTGCCCATCACCCATTTGTCCTTCCTGTCGAGGTTGTCTACAATCTCTTCGGCAAGCGTTATGGCCGTGCCGCTGGGTGCGTCGAGCTTGTGTATGTGGTGTGTCTCCTCCATTGACACCGAGTATTCCGTAAACCCGTTCATTATCTTGGCCAGGTAGCGGTTGACGGCGGAGAATATGGCTACGCCTACGCTGAAGTTTGAAGCCCAGAAGAGGGTCTTGCCCTCGTCGTTGCACATGCGGCGTACGTCGTCGCCGTGGTCTTTCATCCAGCCCGTAGAGCCCGACACCACCTTGACTCCCTTGGCGAAAGCCTTGAGGTAATTGCCGTAGGCTGCTGCCGGATTGGTGAACTCTATGGCGACGTCGGCCGAGGCGAAAGCCTCAGAGTCGAAGTCCTGTTGGTTGTCTTTGTCGATGATGCTTACGATTTCGTGGCCGCGGCCGAGGGCTATCTCTTCTATCATCTTGCCCATTTTGCCGTAACCTATGATTGCTATTTTCATGTTGTATTTGTAATTTATTCAGTCTGCAAAGATAGTGCAAGTTGAGAGAAATGCAAAATAAAAGCGAGAGAAACGAGCTTTTATTTTCACTTCCGAGACGCCGCCTGTCTTATTCAAAGATAGTGCAAGTTGAGAGAAATGCAAAATAAAAGCGAGAGAAACGAGCTTTTATTTTCACTTCCGAGACGCCGCCTGTCTTATTCAAAGATAGTGCAAGTTGAGAGAAATGCAAAATAAAAGCGAGAGAAACGAGCTTTTATTTTCACTTGCCTTTCGGCTATTTGCCAATTCCGGGACGCCGCCTGCATTGCCAAAGGATAACGCCCGTTTTGCAAAAGGCCGCCTTTCATGTTCCAAAAGGTAACCTTTTACGCTCTAAAATGCCGTCTTTTACAACGCAAAAGGTAACCTTTTGTAAACGCCCCTGTGCCAGGCAGTTACGCCTCCGCTTGCTCCATGCGCCGCCGCGGCGTGCTAAAACATGTATTTTTTGAGCCCAACAATGCTGATTACGGCGTAAAAACGTTAACTTTGCACCGGCGCGCCGGCGTGTATCAGCCGTGCGTGCAGCACATATAAGAATATTTGTAATGGATTATATTTTCACTGCGCGGATGATGGTCCGCGACTACGAGTGCGACATCGAGGGCATAGTCAACAACGCCAACTACCTGCACTACGCCGAGCATACCCGCCACCTGTTCCTTCAGAAGTGCGGGCTCAGCTTCGCCGAGATGCACCGCCGCGGCATCGACGCCGTCGTGGCACGCATGAACCTCCAGTTCAAGACACCGCTGAGGTGCGACGACGAGTTCGACTCGTGCCTCAACATAAGGAAGGAAGGGCTGCGCTACGTGTTCCAGCAGGACATCTACCGCGCCTCTGACCACAAGCTCTGCTTCAAGGGTACGATAGACCTTGTGTGCATAGTAGACGGCAAGTTGGCCAACAGCAAGGATTACGACGAGGCCTTCGGCTTTGCATGATGATACGGCCGGACGCCCGCTCGGGCGGCCGTTGCCGGCAGATACAATCAAGTTGACACGATGGACTTTGACAAAGAGACGTTAGACGCACTGACGCTTGCAGCCGCATGCCACTTCAACCCCGAAGCCGCCGTCATGCTGTACCGCATGGCCGGCAGCGCGTCGGCAGTGATGGACAACGGTCGCAACATACGCGACATGGCGCCGGGATGCCCCGACAGGGTGGCCGAAGCCCTGGCCTGTGCCGACGAGGCGAGGCGCAGGGCAGAGGGAGAGCTTGAGTATGCCGCGCGCACGGGCGTCAGCATAATGTGCATGGGCGACGAAGCCTATCCGGCACGGCTTAGGGACTGTCCCGACGCACCTCTCGTACTGTTCTACCGCGGCACCGCCGGACTTAACGGGCGGAGGGTGGTCAGCGTGGTGGGCACGCGCCGCTGCACCGCCTACGGGCAGGACTGCGTGCGCTCGTTCGTAAGGCGGCTCAAGGAGTTGTGCCCTGACGTGCTGGTAGTCAGCGGACTGGCTTACGGCATAGACGTGTGTGCCCACCGCGAGGCTCTCGGCTGCGGTGCCGACACCGTGGCCGTGCTTGCCCACGGACTCGACAGACTGTATCCGCCGAGCCACCGCGACACTGCCTCAAGCATGACGGCGCATGGCGGACTGCTGACCGAGTTTTTCACCCACACCAACGCCGACAAGCTGAACTTCCTGCGGCGCAACCGCATCGTGGCTGGCATGGCCGACGCCACCGTCGTGGTTGAGAGCGCCGTGCGCGGCGGAGCCTTGTCTACGGCGCGCCTGGCACGCAGCTACGACAGGGACGTGTTTGCATACCCCGGCCGCGCGGGCGACGAATGCTCGGAGGGCTGCAACAACCTGATACGCGACAACAAGGCGTCGCTCATATCGTCGGCCGACGACCTCGTAGCGGCGATGGGCTGGACCGTTGACGCCCGCCTGGAGCAGGCACGGCGCGAAGGCATTGAGAGGACCCTCTTCCCCGACCTTACGGATGAGGAGCAGGCCGTGGCAGACATTTTGCAGAAGGACAACGACCTGCAAATCAACACCTTGTCGGCACGCGCGGCAATACCAGTGGGACGGCTGGCAGCCGTGATGTTCTCGCTCGAGATGAAGGGCATGATAAAATGCCTGGCAGGGGGAGTTTACCATTTGATAAAAATTTGAGAAAGGATAACGGCGGACGTTGAGGCAGGCTGGCAGCCGGCCGTGGTCCGCAAACCGCAAGCAACATGAATATAGGCAACATACAATTCGGGCCGCGCCCGCTGTTCCTCGCACCGATGGAGGACGTCACCGACATAGGTTTCCGCCGGCTGTGCAAACGCTACGGCGCGGCTATGGTTTATACGGAGTTCGTCAGCGCGGAAGCGCTGGTGCGCGAAGTGAAGAGCACCATCAGCAAACTGGCAATCAGCGACGACGAGCGCCCCGTGGGCATACAGATATACGGCCGCGACGCAGAGTCGATGGCCGAGGCGGCAAAGATAGTGGAGCAGGCAGGCCCCGACCTGATAGACCTAAACTTCGGCTGTCCCGTGAAGAAGGTGGCCGGCAAGGGCGCCGGCGCAGGCATGCTGCGCGACGTGCCGCTGATGCTCAAGATAACGCGCGCCGTGGTCGACGCGGTGAAGGTGCCCGTTACGGTAAAGACGCGCCTGGGCTGGGACAGCCAGAACCTCATAATAGAAGACCTGGCCGAGCAGTTGCAGGACTGTGGCATACAGGCTCTCACCATACATGGCCGCACCCGTGCGCAGATGTACACGGGCGAGGCCGACTGGACCTTGATAGGCAGGGTGAAGCAGAACCCGCGCATACATATTCCTATAATAGGCAACGGCGACATAACCACGCCCGTGGAAGCGGAGCAGGCGTTCGAGCGTTACGGCGTCGACGCCGTCATGGTGGGCCGTGCCACGTTCGGCCGCCCGTGGATATTCAAGGAAATGCGCGACTGGCTCGACGGCCGTCCGGCAGACGCGTCGCTCGACTTCAACCGCAAGCTAGACATCCTCGAGGAGCAGCTGCGCATCAACGTGGAGCGCATCGACGAGTATCGAGGCATACTGCATACCCGCCGGCACTTGGCCGCCACGCCCATATTCAAGGGCATACCCAACTTCCGCCAGACGCGCATTGCCATGCTGCGGGCGGAGACGGTCGACGAGCTGACGGGCATACTGGAAGACTGCCGGCGCATGCTGGCCGGGCCGCGGGCTGCCGGCGACGGCGGACAGGACGGCACCGCAGCGCCGCTTGGCATGGACAGCGCCGGGGAATGATGCGCTGTCGGACATTTAACGAAAAACAAGAAGTTATGATAGACTTTTCATCACGTACGCGCCTGCTTGTCGGAGACGAGTGCGCAGCCCGCCTGGCGGAAACCCGCGTCATAGTGTTCGGCGTGGGCGGCGTCGGCAGCTGGTGCGTCGAAGGGCTGGTGCGTTCGGGCGTAAGCCATATAACAATAGTCGACCAGGACCGCGTGTGCCCATCCAACATAAACCGCCAGCTGATGGCCACGGCCGTGACCGTGGGGCAGGTGAAGGTCGACGCGCTTAAGGAACACCTGCTTGAAATCAACCCCGACGCCGATATTGACGCACGCCACGGGGCCTTCAACGCTTCGACGGCTGACAGTTTCGGCATCGGCGGATACGACTACGTCATCGACGCGATAGACAGCCTGCCCGACAAGATGCTGCTGATACGCACCGCATGCGACGCCGGCGTGAAGCTGTTCTCGTCCATGGGTGCGGCGCGCAAGCTCGACCCTACGCGCGTCAGGGTGGCTGAGTTTTGGCATGTGCAGGGCTGTCCGCTGGCACGCTCGCTGCGCCAAGGCTTCAGACGGTCGGGACAGATGCCGTCGGGTAAGTTCATGTGCGTGTTCAGCGACGAGCTGCTCGACAACGCCGCGAAGCCCGACGAACCGCATGCCAATGGCTCGATGGTGCATGTAACGGCCGTGTTCGGCTTCACCCTGGCCGGACTAGTGATAGGGGACATCGTGAAAAACGGTAGCACCGTGCTTTGATATGCCTGCCCGGCACAGTTTGCGCAGGAACAGTAACAATAATAATCAAACGAAAACCATTATGTCAACAAACGGTTACAAGACTAAGGACTTCGGCGTACCCGTAAAGCGGTATTGCCAGACAATGAGGCTGAAAGACGACGCCGAGCTTATACGCAAATACCGGGAGGCGCACGACAAGGAACACTTCTGGGACGAGATAAAGCAGGGTATAAAGGCCGTAGGTATTCTCGAAATGGAGATCTACATCCTCGGCAACACCTTGTTCATGATAGTCGACGCCCCCCTTGACTTCGACTGGGACTCGGCCATGGCGCGGCTCGCCACGCTGCCGAGACAGCAGGAATGGGAAAATCATGTGGCTTCGTTCCAGGACTGCGCCGAGGGTGCCACGTCGGACGAGAAGTGGCAGATGATGGAACGCATGTTCCACCTTTATGAATAAAATACTACCGGCAACCACCGGCGCTGCCGTGCCCCGTTGCCGTGGCTGCGTGCAGTGAAAAAACGGCTCCTTAGCCAGTGTCAGGGAGCCGGAATGTTTTTATTGATTGTACCTTAATAATATAAGGCATGCGCTTTCCCAAATTTTTGTTTGACTTCTTTATTTTCAAGAACAAACAATCTAAGACGAACAAAAAAACGGTCTGTAACGCATGATTTCTGTACAAATTACTTTCAATTTTGATAAAAATTTGTTTTTTGTATAATCTTTGTATTGTATAACGAAAAAATATCTTATATTTGCATCAACAAAACCAAAGAAAACTTTTACCGCTGATTTTTAACAATGTGAAATGATTGGCAATGTGTAAAGTTAAAATCGTTGCCTTATAGTCAGGTTCGCTATATAATATAACTACTAACTAAAATAACATTTCAAAAGTCTGATGTGACAAGTATGACAAACTGGATAGGGGGAATTTGTGCCCTCTGATTCCGGCTGGCCATCTTTTTATTCACTGCAATGTTTAACCATTGAAAATTAGAGATATGAAAAAAACAAGGAACTTTATCCATGTGCGAGCCTTGACAAAGGCTTCTGTCGCCGTAGGCTTGTCCGCCTTGTTGTGCGTGCCGGCTTATGCGTCAGCCGAAAGCGGCATGGCAGTGCCGTCGCAGGCCGTCCAGCAGGGAACGACCGTGAAAGGCAACGTGGTCGACGAGACAGGAATGCCTATGATAGGCGTTACAGTGAAAGTAAAGGGCGGCAAGGCCGCCTCTGTGACCGATTTCGACGGTAACTTCCAGCTTTCCGCCAGGCAGGGAGACAATCTGGAAATATCCTACGTTGGCTACAAGACCGTCACAGTACGTGTAGGAGCAGCTCCTATCAGCGTAAAGATGGAGCCTGACGTCACAGGTCTTGAGGACGTCGTTGTAATCGGTTACGGTACAATGAAGCGTCGCGACCTTACCGGTGCGGTGGCATCGGTGAAGAGCGAGGACATAACAATATCCCCGACACCAAACCCCGTAGAAGCTTTGCAGGGAAAGGTCGCAGGTCTTGACATTACGCGTTCTTCAGGTCAGGCAGGTGCTTCTGTCTCGATGAAATTGCGTGGTACGCGCTCGCTCAGCGCAGCTGACGATAATAATGATGCACCGATGGTGCTCGTTGATGGTCTTCCCGGAAGCCTTTCCACCCTTAATGCCAACGATATCGAGAGCATCGAAGTTCTCAAGGACGCAGCTTCAACGGCTGTCTATGGTTCTGCCGGTGCGAACGGTATCATCATAGTTACTACTAAGAGTGGTAAAGCTGGAAAGACAAAAGTTAACCTGAATGCTTATGTAGGTATTAACGGATGGTCTACAACGCCGGAGATGTATCACGGTGAAGCGTTCTTCAATATTGCCAGGACGGCACAGATGGAATCCGGAGCTTATACGGATGATGAACATGTGTTTAACGAGGAAGTTTATAATGCTTATATTAATGGCGAAGATATAAACTGGGCCGACGCTTTACTTAAGACCGGTATTACACAGAACTATTCTCTTTCGATAAGTGGAGGTACGGATAAGACAACTGCTTACATGTCATTGAACTATACGGGCGAAGACGGCCAGTATAAAAACGACAACTACAAGGTCTATTCGTCAAATATTAAGATAGACCACAAGATAAGGAACTGGCTTTCTATCGGCGCCAATATGCAAGGTAGCTTCGCTTATAAGAACACGGCTTACGCAAAACTTGAGAACGCTTTGATAACAAGACCTATCGGTTCTTTATACGACGAGGACGGGAATGTGAATGTATTCCCTGTAGTAGGCGACGACTCAACTGTCAGCCTTCTGCTCAACAACAGAAGCAACTACCGCAACAATTCACAGAATACGAATATCTACCTTAACCCCTATATCCGCATCAATCCGTTGAAGGGACTTACATTCGAGAGCCGTCTCAGTCTGGCACTCTCATTTAGCAAGGTAAATAAGTTTGAGGGTATAGGCTCATATCAATATTATAATGCCAACCGTACAGCAGATGGTATTTCTACTAATGCTAACGTAAAGGCTAATGTGGCTACAAACAACGCATACAATTATAAGTGGGAGAACATCCTTACATATAACTTCAAGATAGGAGAAGACCACGACTTCACTCTTACTGGAGTTACTTCATGGAACCATAACCGCCGTGAATATACTTATGCAGGTTCAGACAACATTACTTCGAACTCATATTTATGGCATTATCTTGAAGGTGGACAGAACCAGACCGTGTCTTCGTGGTACAAGATGTCTAAGGGCATGGGACTCGTTGGCCGTATCACATACTCTTACAAAGGCAAGTATCTGGCATCAGCTTCAGTGCGCCACGATGGTTCGTCACGCCTCGCAGAGGGTAACAAGTGGGATACTTTCCCTGCATTCTCTCTCGGCTGGCGTATATCTGAAGAGAAATTCATGCAAGGCACACGCTCTTGGCTCGACAACCTGAAGATACGTGGTGGATGGGGTGTTACCGGTACAGCTTCAATCGCTGAGTATCAGACACAGTCCAACCTCATCCAGTCTTATATGATTTTGGGTAATCAGACACTGTTGTCTTATGCTTATCCACAGCAGATTGTCGATCCTAACCTCGGTTGGGAGAAGTCTTACAATACCAACATAGGTCTTGACGCAAGTTTCTTGAACGGACGTATTGACTTCACTCTCGACTACTACTATACCAAGACGAAAGACATTATTTGGACCAGCTTGGTGCCAATAACAAATGGAGGTTACACTTCCAGTGAACAGTACAAGACTACAACTAACATCTGCGAGTCACAGAATAATGGTATTGAACTTGCGCTTACAGCACGTCCGTTCATCGCCAAGAAAGACGGTGACTTCTCATGGACAATAAACGGAACATTTACCAAGAACAGCGAGAAACTTACCAAGTTCTCGGCTGATGACGGAACCTCACAGTATATTAATGGCGACATAATCCTTAAGGAAGGCGAGCCTATCAATTCTTATTATGATTACAAACTCAACGGCACGTGGAAACTGTCAGAGGCTGACGAGGCTGCCATATTCAACGCTGAACCTGGCGACCTTAAGATTGATTGCCCGGGACTTGTCCGCCACAAGAACGAGGATGGCTCTATCTACTATACAGGTGTGAACGCCAATGGGGAGGAAGTTGTATACGACGCAACGAATCCTTACGACGCAACTCAGGCAAAGCAGGTACTCGGCCACCAGCAGCCTGACTGGACGATGGGATTGAAGAATACGTTCACATACAAGGGCTTCGACCTATCTGTTTATCTTTATTGGAGGTATGGCCAAATGATAAAGTATAGCATGCTTGGCCGTTACAATCCGCAGGGTACGTCTAACTTCCCGACATACTTTGACTACTGGACAACTGAGACAGGCGACCAGAACCACTACTTCCCTGCCCTCAATTCGTCAAAACCGCTCAGCGAGTATTCTGGTTGGTCTGGTCTGAACTATGTTGACGGCTCTTTCTTCAAGATAAAGAACATCACTTTGGGTTACACTTTGCCTAAGAATGTGCTTAAGAAGCTCGGTCTTGAGAATCTTCGCCTTTATGCAACTATAACCAATCCGTTTGTATTCGCCAAGAGCGACCTGTTGAAGGACTATGATCCTGAAATGGCCGGAAGCCTTGACTATCCGCTTACTAAGCAAATGGTTTTCGGTGTAAACATCTCATTCTAAACTTTCATGAAGATGCGGAGAGAATGATGAAAAGGGTTCGCTCCGTGTGGGAAAATAATAACAGAAAAAAGATAAAGATATGAAAAAGATTCTTTTATATATGGCTGCGGGCATCGTGTGCGCGACGAGCTTTACATCATGCGAGCTTGACGAGTATAATCCTACGGCTGGTTCGTCGACCCTGGAACACTATGATACGTGGGCTGGATTGCAGGCACGCTGCTACTCCACTCTATATCATGAGCTTTATTCAAAGAACGATTTCTTGTTTCTTTCCGAGTGCGGTACTGACTTGTGGCTGAATCCTGCTGCAACCGAATACGCCTCTCAGGTATTTTATTACAACGGCCTTGGAGTTGAACGTTCAGAACCAAGGAAGACATGGCAGCAGGCTTATTCTATAATTGCCACATGTAACAGTGTGATAAACAAAGCCGGTGAAGTAAATGGCGGAAAGGCCGAGGATATAAAGGTTCTGGTTGCAGAGGCAAAATGCATACGTGCTTTCATGCACCTTACGCTTACAACATATTTCGGCCCCATAACCCTTTGTACATCTGAAGTGGGTATTGTTGATAATGAGCCTGTGCGTAACAGTCTTGAAGAGGTTTATGCCTCAATAACAACAGATTTAAGGGAAGCTGCAGGCGACTTAGGCGTAGAGCCTTATGGTGGAAACTACGCCCGTGTTACCAAGAAGACAGCCCTCGGCCTGATGGCACGTGCTTATGCTCAAGGAGCTGCCGAGGGACTTGATGAAAACGGTGTGTCTTACTGGCAGCGTGCAAAGGAAGTTGCAGAGGATTTGATAAACAACTCAGCAACTTACGGCATGTATCTCTATCCTGATGTTTCCGACATGTGGGCAGATGCCAACAACCGCAACAACAAGGAAGCCTTGTTTACGGCAAGCGGACTTGACGCGACAGGTACAGATGCCGGCAATGCAGGTTCTTACTTCAACGCCACATGCTATCTGTATGCCTATACTAAGGCTAACCCCAACAACTGTTCAGACCTATACAAGACGCAGTCTGCTTCTAACTCTTATTTAGGCAACCACAGCCAGGGCGGCGTAATGGCTCCTACGAAACACGCCATTGACGTGTACGGCGATTGGGACAAACGTTATGAGAACACATTCCTTACCGCTTACGGACAATTCACTATTGACGACAATCCAACATTCTCTGTAACTCGTCAGAGTCTGAGAATCACTTCTACCACATGCAATAGGTATGGTATAAGCAATGAGTTTGTTGGCGATTCCATCTATCCTTACGCAGCATTGGCAAAGGCTACACGTCCAGGCGGTGAGCAGACATACGCACTTGGCGTATATGCCAAGGGTGATAGGTCTACCATCATTCCTACGAAGAATCCGTTGGTTGTCGACTATCCTCTCGCAGAGGACGAGGACCGCATACTCATCTATTTGTCGAAGAATGACCTGACTGATGCCGAAAAGGCCAAGCGCCGTTACTTCTGCATGAACATCAGCGACCTGTTTGATGCGGACGGCAATTACAGCGAGGAGACATACAAGCCGGGTTCTATTGCAACGCAGGCTAACAAGCTTTTCCCGTCGCTCATCAAATACAACTGGTGCTATGACGGAGTAACGCGCCACTTGTCTTCCGACAACTACGATTACCGTAATGGAGATATTTACATTATGCGTGCGGCTGAAGTCTATCTTATTGCAGCCGAGGCTAATGTGATGTTGGGCAACAATTCGGAAGCTGCAAAATACCTGAAGCCTTTGCGCGACCGCGCTTGCCGCACGGGTTACACGGTTCCTTCTTTGGACAATCCGACAGAGCAAGACATTCTTGACGAGTATGCCCGCGAGTTTGCAGGAGAGCACATGCGCTGGGCTGTACTGAAGCGCCACCGCGCAAGCGGCTTGATGAAGCAGGCCCTTCAGAACTACAACAAGAAGGCTGCCGCTTCGTTCAACGAGAGCATACACTATTGCCGTCCGATACCTAAGCTCTTCCTTGACCAGATCAAGAATGCCGAGGAGTATGGCGACAACGGATACGGATACACTGCAAACAAAGGCTATTAATTGAATTACAAAATACCGCGATGCCGGTGTCGGCACGGCCGCCTGCCGGCGTTGCGGTAACAAAAATTTATTAACGTAAACTTAATTATTAACTAAAAAAAAGAAAGAGTATGAAAAAATTATTCCTTATGGCATGTGCCGCTGCGTTGACTCTCAATGCAAACGCACAAAGCGCTAAATGGGACGCATCTATGCTCCCTGCAGATTTCAATGCTGGCATCGAGGCTGGCTTCGGTAATGTATGGGACACATATCTGGCCACTCCGGCTGATTACACTCTTTGTGAGTGTGAAGGCTTCAGGGCTTATTTCGAGCTGCCTACGCTGCTTGGTCCCGGAAACAACAAGTATTCAGGCGCATCTTACGGTATGAAGCCGTTGATGGGTTCTAATAACACAGGCCGTGACGGTATCGACCCCCTGTACTTCATCGAGGGACTTACCAATAACGATTACGTGCGTACAAATTCAGACGACACCCATGGTACCACGTACACAGATGCTATTGTAACTCTCAAAGTGGCTTCTGAGGCTGAAGGTGGTTCTTATGGTATGATTACAATTACTTACAATCGTGGCGGTAATCTGAGTGCAATGTATGTTGTTGACCAGACTGCAAAGAACGGCGAGGGCATGATGGTTCTGCAGAGTCGTACACGCTGTCCGGACGAGAATGTCCAGGACCATGTTGCCAAGTTTGGTGTTGAGCCTGGACATACATACTACATTGTAGCTTCAGAGAAACAGTCGGTTGAGCTTTACGGACTTCGTTTCGATGCAGTAGTTTCTGATGAGTATGAGACTCTTAATACTACTGAGAACTTCCCGGTATATTGGGACGCAGCCATGCTCCCTGCAGATTTCAATGCCGGTATCGAGGCAGGCTTCGGCAATGTATGGGACACGTATTTGGCCACTCCGGCCGATTACACTCTCTGCGAGGGTGAAGGCTTCAGGGCTTATTTCGAGCTGCCCACACTGCTCGGCCCGGGCAACGGCGGATATTCCGGAAAAGATTATGGCATGAAGCCGCTGATGGGTTCCAACAACACCGGCCGTGACGGTATCGACCCGTTGTTCTTCATCGAGGGACTTACCAACAACGATTACGTGCGTACCAATTCTGACAACACCCACGGTACTACTTACACAGATGCCATTGTTACTATTAAAGTAGCTGCTGAGGCTGATGGCGGCCAATACGGTAAAGTAGCAATCAATTACAACCGTGGCGGTAATCTGAGTGCAATGTATGTTGTTGACCAGACTGCAAAGAACGGCG